>JAEEGH010003868.1_pt1 | contig 38843 bp, 33 predicted proteins | sample 9134181 | NCBI WGS metagenome assembly JAEEGH01 (sample SAMN16246544, study PRJNA631951) | gut metagenome | biome: gut microbiome; feature: rumen; material: DP-attached | host: Bos | place: Iran: Karaj | collected 2018-10 | reverse complement strand
CGCTCGTGCCGATGCTCGTGAGCGGCGCGCTGATCGGTCTGGACTGGATCGGCCTCTTCGCGGCCTACAACCGCACGACGATCGCGACGGCCACGGTCTGCTATTACATCGAGCCGATCCTCGTGCTGCTCGGCGCGGCGCTGCTGCTGCGCGAGCGCTTCACGCTGCGGCACCTGCTGTGCGCGCTCGCGGCCTTCGCCGGCATGGTTTTCGTCTCCGGCGTTGCGGAGGCGGGCTTTGCGGCGGCGGATATCCGCGGGCCGCTCTTCGCGCTGCTCGGCGCGCTGGCCTACGCGGGTGTGGTACTGATCAATAAGAAGGTCCCGGGCGGGGACAGCCTCGTGCGTACGGCGATCCAGCTCGCCGCGGCCGCCGTGCTGACGACGCCCTACGTCCTGCTGACCGAGCGCGCGCCCCTCGCCCTCACGCCGCGGAGCGTTCTGCTGCTGCTCCTGCTCGGCGTCGCGCTCACGGCGATCCCCTATATCGCCTATTTCACGCTGATCGTCAAGATCCCGTCGCGCACGGTCGCGATCTTCTCCTACGCCGACCCGGTCGTGGCGGTGCTGCTGTCGGTGTTCCTGCTCGGCGAGCGCATGAGCGCCTTCGGCGTGCTCGGCACGGCGCTCATCATCGGCGCGGCGCTGATCTCGGAGCTGGGCGGGGACAGAGAAAAACACAAGGAGGATCCGATATGCTGATCCGTTATGAAGAAGAACTGGGCCTTGTCAAAGGCATCCTCACGGCCGCCGGCTTTCCGGAGGATGATGCGGCGACGATCGCAAAGGTCTTCGCGTACTCGGACTTCACCGGCGTCTATTCCCACGGCCTGTCCCGTCTGACCCGCTATATGCGCCAGATCAACGAGGGTTCCCTGAATCCGCGCCCGAACTTCCGCAAGGTGCTCGACACCGGCGCCGTCATGGTATTCGACGGCGACAACGGCAGCGGCATCGCTTCCGTCTGCAAGGCGTATGACCAGTGCCTCGAGCGTGCCCGTGAGTTCGGCATCGCCATGGCTACCGGCCGGCACAACGCCAACATCGGCTGCGGCTCCTACTACGGCTGGCGCGCAGCTGCCGACGACATGGTGGCCATCGTGTGCTGCAACACCTACGCGTTCACCTCTCCCTTCGGCGGCGCCGACCGTCTGATCGGCACCAACCCGATCGTCGTCGGTGTTCCTGCTGGCCAGGAGTATCCGATGGTTCTGGATATGTCCACCACCAACGTGGCCATGGGCAAGATCCAGGCTGCTGAGCGCGAGAAGCAGGCTATCCCCGCCGACTGGGCCAAGGATTACGACGGCAACCCGACCACCGATCCCTCCAAGGCGTTCTCCCTGTCGCCGATCGCCGGCCACAAGGGCTACGGCCTCGCCGTCATGGTAGACGTGCTGAGCACCATGTTCAGCGGCGCCTGCTTCGGCACCGATATCGGCCTCTTCTCCAAGCTGGAGAAGGAGAACACCGGCTTCTGCCTGATCCTGATCGATCCTTCCAAGTTCATGCCGCTGGACGAGTTCAAAGCCGAAGTCGACCGCTACGCCCGCATGATGAAGGACAGCCGCAAGGCTCCCGGCGCCAAGGAGATCTTCCTGCCCGGCGAGATCGAGTACAAGAAGCTGGCCGTCATGAAGGAGACCGGCCTCGAAGTCAGCGACGCGCTGGCTAAGGAACTGACCGAGCTCTCCATCACACTCGGCGCCGTGGAAGCTGGCACCGACTTTGCCGGTCTGGTGAAGCACTTCAGCGCGTAAGCGCTTTTCTGAAACAGCAGAAAGCGGAAAAGCCGGAAAGCGGAATCCTCACCCGCTTTCCGGTCTTTCTTTTTCCTCTTGCTTTTTCCTCCGGCTTGTGTTACAGTAGCCGGGCGTCTGTTTCGGCGCAAACGTGAGTTCGAGATCCATCCTCACGATAAACAAAACTAGGGAGTAACTGAATATGAAAAACCCACGCACCGCCAAGCTCGCGCAGGGTGCCGTCATTGCGGCGCTCTATGTCGCGCTCACCATCGTTTTCGCGCCGATCTCCTTCCGGGAGGTTCAGGTCCGCATCGCCGAAGCCCTTACGATCCTGCCGCTCTTTTCGGGCGCCGCGGTCCCCGGTCTCTTTATCGGATGCCTGCTGGCCAACTTCATCGGCGGCGCCGCTGTTCCCGATATCATCTTCGGGAGCCTCGCCACTCTGATCGGTGCCATCGGCACATGGATGCTGCGGAACAAGAAGCCCGTTCTGGGCACGATCCCGCCGATCCTTTCGAATACCGTCATCATTCCTTTCGTCCTGCGATACGCTTACAGCGTCGAGCTTCCCATCCCGATCCTGATGCTTTCCCTCTTCATCGGCGAAGTGCTCTCCTGCGGTGTGTTGGGTATGATCCTGTACTATGCGCTGAACAGACGGCGCAAAGCCATCTTCAAGAACGAAGAAGAATAACACAACAAATAGGCGGCCGGCTCATGAAAGAGCCGGCCGCTTACTTATATCAGGCACGGATGCCGCCCTTGCCGATGAAATCCTGCACCGCCAGCAGGCAGGCAGCTTTGTTCTCCAGCTGCAGATTGAAGCGGCTCTTTTCCACCCGGATCTCATGCCGGCTGTCAACGCCTTCCTGCAGCTCGCTGGTCAGCCGCGAGAAATAGTACGGATCTTCGAACAGGCTCCCGTACAGCACCACCTTGCCCGGGTCGAGCAGGTAGATGGCCGCCTTGGTCGCGGTGCCGAAGGCCTGAACGGCTTTGTCCACGATCCGGGAGGCACCTGCGTCGCCGCTGCTTGCGGCGGAGAACACATCGAAGACGGTCATGCTCTCGGGGTCTCTGTCCCGGAATCGCCGCCAGAGCAGCGGCGTTTCCTCTTCCGACAGGATCTGGAGCGCGTCCTCGCGGATCGCGCCGGGAGAGGCGATCGTCTCCAGGCAGCCGCTCTTGCCGCAGTGGCAGGGTTTTCCGCCGCGGCGGACCACCGGGATATGCCCGATCTCCGCGCTCTGCGACGTCACGCCGTGCCAGATCCGCCCGTCGATGGAGAATGCGGCGCCGATTCCGTTCTCGCAGCGCACAAAAAACTGCGATCCGGCCGCCTCGTCCCGGGAAAGGAACATCTGGGCCGCGAACAGCGAACGCACGTTGTTGTCCATCACAGCGGGGAAGCCCGTCAGAGCTTCGAACCGGGCGCAGAGAGGATAGTTCTTCTCGCCCAGCGCGTCAAAGCTGTCGTGCACGATCCGTCCGTCTTCCGATGTGATGCCGCGCACAGCGACGCCGAGGCCGACGGTTTTCTCCCGCTTCACGCCATTTTCCTGCATCAGCTCTGACAGGCGTTCGGCAAGTAACTTTGTCGTTTCATCCGCAGGCGCCCGGACCGGCAGCGGGATCTCCTCCGAGAACAGCACCGTTCCGTCCAGCCGCACGGCCGACAGGACCGCCTGCCGCAGGTTGATCAGGATGCCGAGGCCGCAGGCAGCGTCGCTGTTGATATCGACGAGGATCTCGCGCCTTCCGGCGGCGCCGCTGGTGATGCTCTCACCTTCCGAAAGGAGGCCGTCGCTGATCATCTCACCCACGATCTTGGTGATCGCGGCGGGGGTCAGGTTCATGCTCTCCGCCAGCCGTTTGCGCGACATGGCGCCCTGCTCATGCAGGATGCGCAGCGCGGCGCTTCGGTTCGCGCGTTTGACGGTCATTAAATTGTCGCCTTTGTAGGTCATAAAAGGTCTCCCCTTTGGTTCTCCGTCCGGTTCCGGTCAGCTCTCCCGCGCCGGCCTGCCGGCGTGGTTGATCCGCCCGCGCTGCAGGATCACCGCCGCGCCGGACAGCACGATCAGGATGCCGAGGATCTTTTTGGTCGTCAGCTCTTCATTCAGGAAGAACACCCCGATAAAGCAGCTCAGCACCGGCATCAGCAGCAGATACAGCTTCACGAGCCACACTTCAAAGTGCTTCAGGTTCCGATAGTAGAAGAAATAGATGCCTGTCTGCGCGAGGCCTCCGAGCACCACCAGCCACCAGAATCCGGTACCGAGGCCGGTGGGCAGGGGGAAATCGCCGTGCAGGGCGGCGCTTCCCGCGAACAGGATCAGCACGACCGCGTTGTTGTAGTACGAGATCATGTCGGCGTCCTCGTGGTACTTCTCCTGCGCGTGCTTGATCACGAACGCGTTCACGCTGACGCAGAGCGCGGAAAGCAGGAAATACAGGTCCGTAACGTGCATACTCATGCCGCCGAAGTCGACGCCCAGCACCAGCAGCACGCCGCCCAGCATAATGACGGTGCCCAGCCAGTCGGAGATATAGAGCTTTTTGTGATAGAGAATGACAGTGGCCAGATTCACCATCAGCACATCCGTCTTCAGCAATGCGGTGCCCGTGCTCAGCGAGCCGCCCGCGTAGCCGAGATTGGCAAACAGGTCCAGCAGGAAGCCGAAAACGCCGATCATCAGCAGGATCTTCACCGCTTTGCCCTGGTGGAACAGCCGGGTGAAGTTTTTGTCCGCCACCAGCTGCACCGTCAGGAAGAACAGTGCCGCCGTGCGCAGCAGAAAACCGGCAAGCAGCGCCGAGCCCGTGGCGTTCACCACGACCTTGCTGACCGCGTAATAGATCGACCAGGACACGATCATCCCGATCACCATCAGGGTATACTTCAGATCTTCCTTCATCCCTGTTTATCTTTCTCTCCTCTGTGAATGCTCTGCTTTTGTTTACGCGAGCTTTTCGAACATCTCCCGCAGGGCTTTCTCGTCCATCTTCACGGGGTTGTTGTTCATCAGCGCGTGGACCGAGCAGTCGTGCGCCAGCTTGTCGAGGTCAACGTCGCCCAGGTCGGAAAGCTTTCTCCGCAGTCCGGCGAGCTCCTTGAGCGCGGCAATGCGCTCAGCCAGCTCTTCGGTTCCGCTCAGGCCGGCTCTCCGGGCGAGATACTCCAGCCGCTCGTCGGCGTTGATGCGTACAAAGCTGTCCAGTGTAAAGGCGCAGGCTTCGCCGTGCGGCAGATGATAGTCCTCCGAAAGCGGGTAGCTGCAGGCATGGCTGCCGGCCGTCTTCGGCTGGGCAAAGCTCATGCCGGCGAGCAGGGAGGCGTAGGCCATGTTGGCGCGCGCTTCCTTGTTGCTGCCGTCGCGGTAAGCGGTCTCCAGGTTCTCGAGGACCAGACGGACGGCTTCGATCGCCGTCAGATCGGAGATCGGCTGGTGATTCTTGCTCCAGTAACCCTCCAGCGCGTGGGCCATGGCGTCGAGCCCGGTGTTCATGGTGGTGCGCGGCGGCACGGAGTAGGTAAGTTCCGGATCCACGATGGCAGCCTTCGGCATAAAGACCGGGTTGTTGGTGGTCTTTTTCTCAGTCCCGTTCGAGATGACGGATACCTGCGTCACTTCGCTGCCGGTGCCCGCTGTGGTGGGTACGGCAATAATCGTGAGGCGCTCTGCCGGGAAGGGCTTTTCTCCGCGATAGTAGTCGATCGCTTCCCCGTCGCCGAGGGCGATGGCTGCCGCGTACTTCGCCGTGTCGATGGCGCTGCCGCCGCCGATACCGATCACCGCGTCGGCGCCCGTCTCACAGGCGAGGCGCGCTGTCTCCGCCACACCGGAGAGCTGCGGGTTCTGCTCCACGCCGCCGAAGATGGCGACGATGCGGCTGTCTTTCTCTTTTATCGCTTCCGCTGTCGGGGCAAAGTGCCGTCCGCAGGCGATCACACAGCGCTGAAGGCCCAGTTCCTCCAGGATGCTGCCGAGCTGAGCGAACCGGCCGGCGCCGAACCAGATCCTGACCGGCTGGGCATACATGAATTCAGGCACCATAGATGTTCTCCTCGATCTCGTTCACCTTGGCGGCAAACTTGTGCATGTTGGCAGCACGCCAGTCTTCCAGATCCTGGCACCAGTCGGTGTTGAGGAAGGTCTTCACCATCTCGATGGCCATTTCCGGCCCGACGATCCAGCCGCCCATGCAGAGGACGTTCGCGTTGTTGATGGCGCGGGCCATTTTGGCAGAATACACGCCTTCGCACGCGACGGCGTAGACGCCCTTGTACTTGTTGGCCACGACTGACATGCCGGCGCCCGTGCCGCAGATCAGCACGGCCTTTTCATAAGTCCCGTTCTGCACCAGCGGGGCGACCTCGCTCGCCACCTGATAGTAGGGATGTACCTGCTCGAGATCGACGGTCCCCAGATCGTCGAATGCCACGCCGGCTTCCGTCAGCCATGCCTTGATGGCTTCCTTGGCGGCAAATCCGGACTTATCGCTTCCGATTGCAATTTTCATGATCGTTCTCCTGTTTATTTAAATATAGGTAAAGATACTTCTCTGCTTACTTCAGGCTGACTGCTTTTTTCGCCCTGGCAACAATATTCTCCACGGTCAGGCCCATGGCCTCGCGCAGGTACGGAAGCTTGCCGACTTCGCCAAAGCGGTCTTCCACGCCAACGGCGCAGACGGGGATCTTCTCCTCAGCCAGCGCTTCCAGCACAGCCGACTGCAGGCCGCCGATCACGTTGTGGTTCTCCACGGTCAGGACAGCGCCTGTCTTCCGTGCGGAGGCGACGACGGTCTCCCTGTCGATGGGCTTGATGGTGTGGACGTTGATGATCTCAGCGTCGATGCCCTCTTCCGCGAGCAGTTTCGAAGCTTCGATCACGTCTTTGGTCAGGAAACCGGAGACGAAGATCGAGAGATCTTTGCCTTCTTTGATCGTGTCGGCCTTGAACAGGTCGAACTCATAGCCCTCTTCAAAAACGGTGGGGAGTTCCTTGCGGAACAGCCGCACGTAGACCGGGCCTTCATAGGCGTTCAGCACGGGCATGGCCGCGCGCAGCTGCACGGGGTCTACCGGCTCGAAGATCACCATGCCGGGGATCGAACGCAGAACGCCGATATCTTCCATGCTCATGTGCGTGCCGCCGTTGAGCTCAGCCGCAATGCCGGGGTCAGTGCCGACGATCTTCACGTTCCGGCCGGCATAGGCGATGGAGATCGCCACCTGGTCGCAGATCCTGCGGGTGGCAAACGGGGTGAAGCTCTCGATCCAGGGCTTGAAGCCGTAGCTGGAAAGGCCGGCGGCGATCGAAGCCATGTCCTGCTCGGCGACGCCGCAGTCAAACATCTGTTCGGGGAATCTGGGCCGCAGTCCAAGCGTTCCGCTGGCTTTGCCGAGATCGGCGTCCAGAACGCAGACGTGGCGGTCTTCTTCCATCAGCTTTGCCAGGCACTCTGCGTAAACAGCTCTCATTTCCATCTTGTTCAAGCCTCCCCTCTGATCTCGCGGATCCCGGCCGCAGCCTGTTCCTCACTGACCGGGCAGTTGTGGTTGCCGGTGCCGAGGTCTTCCACCCATTTCACACCGCAGCCCTTTTTCGTGTTCAGGATGATCATGGTCGGCTTTTCGCTGCCGATGCCGAGCTTCGCGTGGGCGACGGCTTCTGCCACCTGCTCCACGTCGTTTCCGTCTTCCACGTCGATGACGTTCCATCCGAACGCCGCCCACTTCTCCGGAAGCGGATCAAGGTCGTTCACTTCCATGGTCGTGCCGTCGATCTGCATTCTGTTATAATCGGTAAAAGCAATCAGATTGTCCAGCTTCTTGGATGCTGCAAACATGGCTGCTTCCCAGATCTGGCCTTCCTGGCTCTCGCCGTCGCCGATCATGGCATAAATTGTTGCACCGTCTTTCTCGAGCTTGGAGCCCAGCGCTGCGCCGACGGCGCAGCTGAAGCCCTGGCCGAGAGAACCGGTCGTCATGTCGATGCCGACAGTGCGGTTCATGTCGCAGTGAGAGGGCAGGTTGGTGCCGCCCTGGTTCAGGGTGAGCAGTTCCTTGCGGTCAAAATAGCCGCGGTTGGCCAGCGTCGCGTAAACGGCGGGGCCGGCGTGGCCTTTGGAGCAGATAAAACGATCTCTGCCGGGCATTTTCGGATTCTCAGGATCGATGTTCATCTCTTTAAAATAGAGAACGGCCAGCGCTTCCACGATGGACAGACAGCCGCCGATGTGGCCGACACCCAGATGACCGATGCTGGTCAGGATGTCGCAGCGGATATCTTTGCATACTTCTTTCAGATCATAGTTCAATGGTGTTTCCTCCCTGATAATTCGTCTCTGAAGTTTTTAGCAAAGGCGATCATTTCTTTTTGTTTGCATCTGAAAGCCCCAATTAATTAAGGCTTCTAAACAATTGGAGTGTAGTCCTTTCCCCGCCGTTTGTCAATATATAAGTTTCAAAAACTGCTTTTTTGTCTCTTTTTCCGTTGTCCCGGCAAAAAACTGCTTGACAGTTTGCTTTTAGAGGGCTATGATACTTCACAGTGTTAAATAATCTGGAGGGACTTCTTCATGAGTTTTTGTCCTGTTTATATTCCCGTCGGCGTCGGCACATTCCATCTGGAGTCGGCAAAGGACCAGTTTGACCGTTCCTGCCGGATGCTCCGCTCGGTCGATGCAGCGTTTGTCTGCCCCGACGATATGCTGCTCACGCTCGATAAGCTCTGCTCATATCTTGACGGTGTGCAGCCCGACCTTGTCGTGTTCCAGAACCTGACGTTCGCCAACGCCGCCTATATGTCGGAAGTTCTGCGCCGGTTTTCCTGCCCGGTTCTGCTCTGGACGCTGCGTGAGCCCGTCATCGACGGCGGCCGCCTGCGCCTCAACTCGCTGACCGGCGCCTACTCCGCTGCCAACACGCTCCGCGCTTTTGACGACCGCGCATTCAACTGGTGCTTCGGTTCGCCGGAAGAGGAAGCCGTCGTCTCCGCCGTAAAGGCCTCCGTCCAGGCGGCGAAGATCAAAAAGGAGATGCGCTCACTCAACATGGCAGCCATCGGCCATACACCCCAGGGCTTCGGATTCGGCCGCGCGCTCGACACAGAGCTGATGAACACATTCGGCGTGACGCTCGAGTCCATCGAGGCGCGCGAACTGATCGATATGGCGAAGAGCTATACCGATGAGGAATGCGAAGAGTATCTCCGTCAGACGGAAAGCTGCACCTGCGGCTTTGCCCAGACACCGGAAAAGAATCGCGCGGATCACGCCCGCCTGCTGAAGGCTTATACCGACTATGTCCGCTCGCATCGGATCGGCGCTCTCGCCTCCCGCTGCTGGCCGGATTTCTTCACCTCGTTCGGAACGCCCGTCTGCACCGTGCTCAGCATGCTCAACGATGAAGGTGTTGCCGCCGCCTGTGAGGCCGACATTTACGGCGCGCTCTCCATGTGGATCGGTATGCAGCTGAGCGGCGAGCCGGTCTTCTTCGGCGACCCCGTTTCCATGGACGAAGGCGAAAACACCATCACCTTCTGGCATTGCGGCGCCGCTGCCTGCAGCCTCGCCCGGAAAGACACCGGCGCTGTCGTCGGTGTGCACCCCAACCGCAAGATCGGTCCGGCCATGGACTTCGGCTGCGAAGCGTTTCCCGACGCCACCGTCTTCCGCATCGGCCGAAATCCCGACGGCAGCTTCCGCTTTTTCCTGGCAGAAGGCTCCGTGCTCGACAAGCCCAAACAGTTTATCGGCACCTCCATCGTGTTCCGGACCGACAGCAGCAGCGCTTCTGTTGTGGAGCAGAGTGTCCGTGCCGGCTTTGAGCCGCACTTTGTTGTCATCAAAGGCCGCCACGCACAGGCGCTGAAAGTCCTCGCCGACCTGTACGGCTTCGAGGTCTGCCGTTACTGACCGGCATTCTGAAAGGATACGTATACCAAACAACATGTTCGAATTCAAAAGCGAAAACGGACAGTTCCGGCTGTTGTTAAACGGCCGGGTTCTGCTGTCTGAAAACAATACGGCTCCCATGCTCTTCGTCGGGCGCGGGGAGCCGGAGATCGAGATGTACCGCGGCAATTTCCAGATCGAGGATCATGTTGCCGAGCGTCTGCCGCTCATGGCTGAGACCGTCACGCGGGACGGCGACGACATCCTGCTGGATTACGGCGATCTTCTGAGCCTCCGCATCCGGCTGCAGGGCGACCTCGCTGAGCTGTTCTTCACGCAGAAGGACCCCTCTCTCAACCGGCTGTGGCTGCGCGTTCAGGCCGATACGGACGAGAACGTCTGGGGCTGCGGCGAGCAGATGTCGTACTTCGACCTGAGGGGGCGGCATTTCCCGCTCTGGACCTCGGAGCCGGGCGTCGGGCGCGACAAGACCACCCGGCTGACGCAGCGTGTGGACGCGGACAGCAAGGGCGGCGGCGATTATTACAACACCAACTTCCCCCAGCCCACTTATGTTTCAAGCCGGCATTACTATCTGCACGCCGACATTACCGCCTACGCCGATTTTGATTTCTGCGATCCTGCGTTCCATGAGCTCTGCTTCTGGGAGATCCCGGCCTGCATCCGCATCGAGGCGGCCGATGCCTTCCCCAAGCTGCTGGAAAAGGAAACGGCCTTCTTCGGCCGTCAGCCGGAGCTCCCCGAGTGGGTGTACAACGGCCTGATCCTCGGCCTTCAGGGCGGTACGGAACGGGTCGGCAGTCTGCTGGAGAAAACGCTCGCACACGGCATCCCTGTCGCCGGCGTCTGGTGCCAGGACTGGTGCGGCAAGCGCGTTACCTCCTTCGGCAAGCGTCTGCAGTGGGACTGGCATTTCCACCCGGAGATGTATCCCGACCTCCCTGCGGAGATCGAAAAACTCCATGCCCGCGGCATCCGGTTCCTGGGGTATATCAATCCCTATCTTGTAGAAGACGGAGATCTGTTCCGCAAAGGCCTGGAAAACGACGTGTTCGCCCGTCGCTCCGACGGCAGCGTGTATCTGGTTGACTTCGGTGAGTTTAACTGCGGTGTTGTGGATCTGACCGATCCCAAAGCCTATGCCTGGTTCAAAGACGAGGTCATCCGGGCTCACAGCATCGACATCGGCATCGACGGCTGGATGGCCGACTTTGGCGAGTATCTCCCGACTGACGATATCGTCCTGCACAGCGGAAAGTCTCCTCTGCTGGAGCACAACCACTGGCCCGCGCTTTGGGCACAATGCAACTATGATGCCGTTTCCGAATCGGGAAAGCTCGGCGACGTGGTTTATTTCATGCGTGCGGGTTATACCGGCAGCCAGAAGTACTGCACGCTCCTCTGGGCGGGCGACCAGAGCGTGGACTTTTCCCGGCACGACGGACTCTGCACCGTGATCTGCGCCGCGCTCAGTGCCGGCATGAGCGGCTGCGGCCTCACCCACAGCGACATCGGCGGTTACACCAGCCTCTACGACAACATCCGCACCAAAGAGCTGTTCCTCCGCTGGGCCGAGATGGCAGCGTTCACGGCCGTGATGCGCACGCACGAGGGCAACCGTCCCGAGACGAACTTCCAGTATTACGAAGATGACGACTGCATGGACCGTCTCGCGCGGCTGGTCGGCATCTACAAAGCTCTCTCCCCGATGCTGCGGGAGCTGGTTCGTGAAAACGCCGCCGTCGGCCTTCCGGTTCAGCGGCCGCTGTTTCTCCATTATGAGGACGATCCCCGCTGCCGCACCGAGCAGTTTGCGTACCTTCTCGGTCGCGACGTGCTGGTCGCACCGGTCTGGCAGGCCGGTCAGACCGAGCGGACCGTCTATCTGCCCGATGACAGCTGGGTCCATCTCTGGACCGGCGAGAAGTTCGGGCAGGGTGAGCACACCGTTCCCGCACCGCTGGGCAGCACTCCGGTCTTTTACCGCGAGGGCTCCCTCTGGAGCGCGCTGCTGGAACAGATCCGCGCGGAATACTCCCTGTTATAAACCGAAAAAACGTAAAGACGCCACCGGCAGTTCTCAGCCGGTGGCGTCTTTCTGTTTATGACAGTTCCTCTTTATACTTCTATGGTGATGTGCTCCCGCGTGACCCGGTAGTGACGCACCCGGTTTTCCACGGTGTATTCCACCAGCCCGCGCTGCAGCAGATAGTCGAGATGGGCGATCGTCTCGCCCAGGGCGAACCATTTCTGGCTCGTCGGGAAATCCTCCCAGGAAGCGGCGCGGATCTTCCAGTTGAGCCGCCTGGCCAGTTCCCAGGCGGTGATCCCGGGGTTTTCTTCGATCGCGTCCACCGATTTCTGCAGCCGCCGCTGATGGTGCCGCAGCAGCTTGTCCACGCGCTCGGCAACGCTGATCTTTCCCTGCTCACGATGTCCCGGCAGGGCAAGAGTCACAGGGAGATCCCGGATGCTGCGAAGGCTCTCGATGTAGCTGCCGAGAGCGTCGTCCATCTCCTCATAGAACGTGATGTTCGGCGAGATATCAAACAGCACATGGTCGCCCAGAAACAGCACCTGCTTCTCCTCGTCGTACAGGCACATGTGTCCCGGCGTATGGCCGGGCGTCAGCAGGCACTTCAGGCGGTAATCCCCGTAAGTGAGCATATCGCCGTCATGCACTGTGTCGGCGGTAAGGCGGCGCGCGCCCCAGCCCATCATGGGGCTCGCCTCGGTCTCCGGCGGAAGTCCTTCCTTCAGCGCCCGGATGATCGTGAGCCGCTTATCCTTCCGGTCCCAGTTGAAAAAGACCTCGATGTCCACATCCGACATGAAGATCCGGCAGCCTGCGTCCATCAGCAGCTCCGCGTTGCCGCAGTGGTCGGCGTGGGCATGGGTAAAAAACACATCTGTGATCTTCGGATCGAGCGCGAGCTCTTCCATCCCTTTCACGAGCGCTTCCTGACACACAGGGTGGCGGAAGCCGCAGTCCACGAGCAGGCTGCGCCCTTCCTCCGGCCGGATCACATAGCAGTTCAGCCACTTGAGGGGCGAGTCCGGCAGGGGGATGGGAAATGTATACAGATCTTTGGCAAGTCGGGTGATGGGCATTCTGTCTCTCCGAGAATTTTTTCTTTCTGTCTTTGGGGAACCGTAGGGTGATCAGCCCTGCACTTCCTTTGCGGCCGCTTCGGCCGCTGCTGCCGCCGCACGTTCGGCGGCTTTTTTCTCCATATGCGCGTAATAGCCGTTCGCCTGTTTCTCGAACTCTTCCTTCGGCATGATCAGCTCGTCCAGCTTCTCCCGCGTTTTCGGCAGGATGACGCCGTATCGGCCGTAATCTTCGCCGGCTTCGCGCACATAGCCGAGATATACGTCCGCGCGGTCCTTCAGGAACGGCAGCGCCAGCATCTCGCCCTGGCCGCAGAACAGCGTAGTGTAGTTCCGGAATCCGAGGCAGAGGTCGAACTGATCTTCCACGGCCTTGTAGTTGCCCTTGTCGCTGACGTGACCGCAGGTGGAGATCAGGATGTTGCGCTGATGCGCCTTGTCGTACCGGGAGGCGTGCGTGCCGTTGCCGATACCGTCGGTCCGGTCGGCGATGACGGGCCGGTTCGTGCAGCAGGTTCGATCGAGGAACATCTTCAGCTTGCCGGGGAGCGAGTAGAAATACAGCGGGAAGCTCCATACCAGCACGTCCGCCGCCATATACTTGTCGATGCAGGCCGACATCTCATCGTTAAACATGCATTTTCCCGGGGTACGCTTCCAGCAGTTCAGGCAGCCCTGGCAGGACATGATCTCCATCTTCTCCACGACGATCTCTTCCACATCCAGCTCTTCCACCTGGGACCAGCCTTCCAGAAAAGCTCTGGTCAGGCGCAGGGAATTGCTGCGCTCCATCTTGGGGCTTCCGTTGATCAGCAGTACTTTCATTGTCTGTTCCTCCTTTTATTCGCAGGTAAACACGCCTTTTCTCTTTTCCACCATGGCAGCAGAAGCCTCGGCCTTGTCCTTGGTGGAGGCCGTATAGATCCCCTGGATCTCCTCCGCAAGCATGGCAGAAGTGCTTGGCGAATCGGTGGCGATGTTGATGCACTTCTTGCACATCTGCACGGCGATCGGCGGCTTTTCCGCGAGGATCCGCCCATAATTCAGTGTGGTCTCTTCCAGTTTCTCCAGCGGTACAACGCGCTCCACCAGACCGATGCGGTGGGCTTCTGTCACGTCAATGGTCTCACAGGTCATGGCCAGCAGCTTCGTCATGCCCGGGCCGATCAGCTTGGTGAGCCGGGTAGTCCCGCCCAGATCGGTACTGATGCCGACGTCGACTTCTTTCAGCGCAAACTTGGCGTTCTCCGCTGCGATCCGGAAATCGCAGGACGCCACCAATTCCATAGCCGTGCCCAGGCAGGCGCCCTGGATGCCGACCACGACCGGCAGATTGCATTCGTACCAGTAGCGGTAGGCATTGCGCCAGTGGTTGATGCCATAGAGGCTCCTGCCCGGTGCGCCGATCACAGTCTTGGCATAGTTCAGATCGATGCCCGCGGAAAAATGCCGCCCTTCCGAGAGGATGGCAATTGCGCGCAGCTCCTGGTTCCGGACGATCTCTGTCTGCTGCAGTTCGATCATCGCCTCATAGAACGGGGCGCTGATAGTGTTCAGCTTTTCGGGCCGCGCCAGCCGGACGATGCCGAGCGCGCCTTCCTGTTCAAAGCGCAGAAATTCGGAATAACTCATAGCGACCTCCTTCTTTTCTTTTTTCCTATTATAACTCTAAAAGGAGGCTTCGTAAACCGAAGCCTCCAATAGATAAGGAAATATGTTTTTTAGAAGATGATGCCAACCGTTGCCAGCAGGCAGAGTACGATAGCGGCGATCATCGGGAAGATAACGGTGATCCACAGATAGTGCTTGTAGATCTGGCCGATGGTCAGCTTCGAAGCACCGGCTGCATTGACAACACCAACGGAGTGCGGCAGGGTGTTCAGGCTGAGGGCCGTGACGGAAGCGATACGGTGGATGGCCGCAGGAGCAAAGCCGGTAGCAAGGAAACGCTCGGCAAACTGTGTGAACACGATGGACAGCGAGGATGCGCTGGAGCTCGTGAGCGCGGCAACGATGTTGACGCACAGGAAGACCTGCCATGCGGGGTGCATCCAGCTCAGCTTGTCCAGACCGCCGACGATCAGGTTGTAGGCCGGGGTAGCGGCGATGATGCTGCCGAAAGCGACTGTCGCGGAGATCATGCTCGCGGTGACAGCGCCGTTCGGAACACCAGCCGCGATGCAGGGACGAAGCACACCCTTCAGCTGGTTCCAGAAGAGGATCAGGCAGCAGATGATCGCGCAAATCATGGCGAGGATGACCGGCTGCTTCAGAACGTTCATGACAACGAGAAGCACGATCGGGGGAAGGATGCTGCGCCACAGGGGGTACTCAACAGCTTTTTCTTTGCCTTCCCGGCAGGTTTTTCATCCAAAACAGAGGAACAGGGCTGCCATCAGGCAGCCCTGTCTGCAATGCTGTTCGCTTTTTCAGTCCGGTTTGGCGTCTTCCTTGTAGCCGCCCATCGACGACATCTGCTTGGCAGACAGTCCGGGTACGGACATGCTGAACACCTCGTTCACATAGGTGTAGTCGAAGTATCCCATGCGGCCCAGCGGCTTGATCTTCAGGAAGTCGATGCGGCCTTCCGGGGTGAGCACTTCATCGGCGATGTGCACTTCCACCACACGGCCGATCACCATGTCGATGACGCCGCGGTTGGATTTGCTCGGGAAGTGGATGGTCTGCACATATTCGCACTCCATGTTGATCGGCGATTCCGCCACGCGCTTGGCCGGCACGCGGACGCAGTCGGCCTTGGTCAGCCCGGCGTATTCGAACTCGTCGAAATCGCCCGGGGTCGCGGTGAGGTTCATCTTCTCTCTCAGGTCGTAGGGGACGATGTTGTAGACGAAGCAGCCGGTGTCCTCGATGTTATTGAGCGTGTCCTTGCGGTGGGCGTTGTCTTCCGAGCCGCCGTGCTGGAAGGCAACCATCACCATCGGGGGATCGAAGCTGAGGTTGTTGAACTGGCTGAAGGGGGCCAGATTGTCCTGCCCGTCCTTGCTGACGGTGGAGATCCACGCGATCGGCCGCGGGCCGACGCAGGCTTTGAAGGGATCGGCTTTCAGACCATGGTTGTTCAGTTCGGTGCTGTAGTGCATATTTCTTCTCCTTTTTCATATTATGTGATCATTTTCGGATGCAGATCTTTCTTTTGCTCTGTCCCTATTATAACGGAAGATGGTCTGTTTTCCCAGTCTTTTTTATGGTTATTCCCTACAAAAATGACCTCTCGAAAAAAAGCGAAAAACAGCAGAAAATCCGTAGTCAAAGCCTTAACGATTGTGTATCTTTATATCAGATAAGAACAGACTGTCATGACAATGAGGGTTAACAAAGAAAAATGGAGGAGATCTTATGAACAAACTCTATACCCCGGTAACCATCAACAAGCTGGAACTGAAAAACAGGCTGGTCATGTCGCCCATGAGCATCGGTCACACCGAAAACGGCTTTATCACCGACGATGTGATCGCGCTGTACCGGCGGAGAGCCGCCGGCGGCGTCGGCCTCATCGTGTTTGCCAACATGCAGTGGGATAAGGTGCGCTTCAACCCGAACCACGGCGCCATGCTCACCGACGAAAAGTACATTCCCATGCTCTCCAAACTCACGGAAGCCGTGCACGAAGGCGGCGCGAAGATCTTCGCCCAGCTCATGCACCGCGGCCGCTGCGCCAACCGCGCCAGCATCCAGGGTGAGCAGGCTGTCGCTCCCTCCCCGATCCCCGGCCGCTTCACGCATTTTGAGATGCCCCGCGAGCTCACGGTCGACGAGATCCACGAGTTCGTGCAGTGGCAGGCCGACGCAGCCGTGATCGCCAAGAAGGCCGGCTTCGACGGCGTTGAGATCGAGACCAACTCCGGCTACCTCTACGGCCAGTTCTGGTCTCCGCTCACCAATCACCGCACTGATGAGTATGGCGGCAGCATGGAGAACCGCAACCGCTTCATGGTGGAGACACTGGCCGGTATCCGTGAGGCCGTCGGCCCGGATTATCCGATCTCTCTCCGTGTCAGCGGCAGCGACTTCCTCGAAGGCGGCTGCGACGGCGACGATATCTGCGACATCTGCGAAGCTCTGGACAAGACCGGCTATGTGGACGGCTTCTCCATCACTGCAGGCTGGCATGAGTCGGCCGTGCCTCTGATCACCATGGAAGTGCCGCACGGTGGCTGGGCCTATCTTGGCCGCGCCATCCGCGCCCGTGTGAAAGCCCCGGTCGCGATGGGCATGCGCATGAACATCCCCAAAGCCGAAGAACTGATGGAGCGCGGCGATTTCGACGCCATCGTCATGGGCCGCCCGTTCCTGGCCGATCCCGACGCCGCGAAGAAGGCGATGGCCGGCCACCCGGAGACCATCCGCCCCTGCGTCGGCTGCAACGCCCTCTGCCTCGACATGGCCATGGCCAACAAGCCGATCAGCTGCATCGGCAACTATGAGTGCAACCGCGAGCTGGAGCTGGCCGACGAAAACGGCAAACTGCCCACGGAAGTAAAGAGTCCGAATCCCGAGAAGATCCTGGTCATCGGCGCCGGCCCCGCCGGTCTGGAGTTTGCCCGCGTCGCCTCACTCCGCGGCCACAAAGTGACCATCTGGGAGAAGCGTGACCGCACCATCGGCCTTTCGCTGTACGCCGCCACCCCGCCGCGCCGGTACGACATCCGCTACCTCGGCCAGTGGCTCGACCGCACCTGCCGCGATCTCGGCGTGGAGATCATCCTCAACAAGGAAGCCACCACGGAGGATATCCTTGCAGCCTCCAAAGACTTTGACCGTGTCGTCCTCGCCTGCGGCTCCAAGGCCACCATCCCGCCGATCCCCCGCGACGAGAGCGTTCCCATCGTGCACGCCTGGGACGTCTTCGAAGGCAAGGCCCACCTCGGCAAGAACATCGTTGTGGTCGGCGGCGGCGACGTCGGCGTGGAAGTTGCGATGTACATGGGCGAGATCGGCACTCTCACAGCCGAAGAACTGCGCTTCATGATGATCTACAATACCGAACCGTACGAGAAGCTCAAGGAGCTCCTCAACAAGGGCGTTCACAACATTGCCATCGTGGAGATGGGTCCCAAGTTTGCCCCCGATATCAACCCCGGCTCGCGCTGGTCGATCGTTGCGCGCACCAAGCAGCTCGGCGTCAAGATGCTGAAGGAGACCCGCGTACTCGAGATCACCAAGGAGGGCGTCGTGGTCGAGAACGCCGACGGGCGGCAGGTCCTGCCGGCCGACACGGTCGTCATCGCGGCCGGTGCCAGACCGAACGATGATATGTACAAAGAACTGGAAGGAAAGATCGAAAAGCTTAACATCATCGGCGACGCTGTCAAGGTCGCACGCATCCCCAACGCCATCGAAGCGGGCTACACGCTTGCCGCCGGCATCTGACCGGGCGGATCAGTACGACAAAAAAGGAGAATCACACTCATGAAAATGCTCGAAGGAATCAAAGTACTCGACTTTACCACCAACGCGGCAGGCCCTGTCGTCGGCGCTTACTTTGCCGACTACGGCGCCGACGTAGTCAAATGTGAGGCGCCCGGCGGCGAAGCCGGCCGGCGGTTCATGTTCTACGCAAACGGCATGTCCACCTATGCCTGCGGCAAGGACCGCGGCAAGCGCTGCCTGGAGATCAAGCTCTCCGACCCCGACGCCCGCAAACTCCTGCTGGATGTGGTCAAGGATTTTGACGTGATCCTCACCTCCAACAAGCCCGGCTTCATGGAAAAGTTCGGCCTTGGCTATGAGGATGTGCGCAAGGTGAATCCCGGCATCGTCTACGGTTCGCTGACCCCGTTCGGCACCAGGCCGTCCAAGTACCGCGACAAGCCCGCCTACGACATCTGCGCCGTCGCCATGTCCGGCCTCAACGACCAGACCGGTGAGCCTGACGGCAACCCCACCCGCATCGGCTCCGTCATCGGCGATATGTGCGGTGCGGAGGGCTTCTTCGCCTCCGTCCTGCTCGCGCTTTTCCACAAAATGAGAACGGGTGAGGGACAGTTCGTTGATTTCTCACTGGCGCGCAACATGCTGCACATCAACGTTTCCCTCCAGAATCAGAACAAGCGCGGTCTGATCCAGAGCCGCTCCGGCAACCACAACGCCAACATGAGCCCCTACGGCATCTACACCGGCAAGACCATGTCGATGGTCATCGGCGCCGTCTCCCCGAACACCTGGAATGCCCTGTGCGACTGCATGGAGCGCCCCGACCTGAAGGACGATCCCGATTTCGCCACGCTGCCCGCCCGCCGTGACCATCATAAAGAAGTCGAGAAGATCGTCACCGACTGGCTCAACACCTTTGAAGATACCCAGGTCGCTTACGACATGATCGAGAAGGCCGGTGTGGCGTGCTGCCCGGTGCTGACTGCCCAGCAGGCCTGGACCGACGAGGAATACAACCGCCTTGGCTGGTTCGTCAACTACCCGATGTATCCCGAGTGGGAGGGCAATGAGGATGTGGCCAGCAACAAGCACTGCCCCTTCTTTGCCGACTTCTCCGGCTTCCCCGACGAGGAGCGTATGGCCTTCCCCGCCCGCCACGTCGGCGAGGACAACATGGAGATCCTCACCGAATGGGGCCTGAGTGAAGAGGAAGCCAAAGCGCTGCTCACCAAGTGGGGCGCCAGCAACGTCTGATCCGCCCGGACTGAACAGGAGGCATACCATGTACGAAAGACTGTTTTCCGAGCTGAAGGTCAATGAACGCCTTACGCTCCGCAACCGCGTCGTGGCCGAGCCGCATCAGGTCGGCCTGTGCGCGGCGGGTGAATTCGGCGGTGTAACAACGCCCGAGTCACTGGCGTTCTACCGCCGGCGTGCCGAAGGCGGCGTAGGCCTTATCGTGACGGAACTCGCCTGTGTGGAGCCGGTCACCGGCCTGCAGAGCCTGAAGAGCATCCGCGCCACCGAGGACTATGCGGTGGAGGAGTTTGCCAAGATCGCCGACGCGATCCACGCCGGCGGAGCTGCCGGCATGGTGCAGATCAACCACCCCGGCAGCGAAGTGCATCCCCTGCTGGTGAAGCCTGAAAACCTCATCTCCGCGAGTCCCCTGCCGTGCCACCGTTTCGTGGGCAAGAAGACGCGTGAGATGACACCGGACGAGATCGCCTGGATCGCCGACTGCTATGGCCGTTCCGCCCGCAACATCCAGCTCAGCGGTCTTGACGGTGTCGCCGTCCACGGCGCGCATCAGTATCTGATCCATCAGTTCCTCTCCCCGAATATGAACAAGCGGACCGATGAGTTCGGCGGCAGCGTGGAAAACCGCGCCCGTTTCCTGAAGATGGTGCTGGACTCTATCCGCGGCTACTGCGGCCCGGACTTCCCGATCATGCTCCGTCTCTCCGCCGAGGAATATATCGGCAAGAACGGTCAGCACTTCGACGAGGTGTTTAAAGTCGCCAAGTTTGCTGAGAGCTGGGGCGCCACTATCCTCGACATCTCCGCTTCCGGCGGCATGGCGCACGGCAGCCAGTCGGTGGAGCCGCCCTCCTTCGATCAGGGTTGGCGCAAGCACTTCGCCAAGGCTGTCAAGGCCAACGTCAGTGTTCCGGTCAGTACCGTGGCCATCATCCGCGACCCGTCCTACGCCGAGTGGATGCTGGAGAACGGCTACTGCGACCTTGTCGGCAGCGCGCGCAACTTCATCGCCGACCCCGACTGGGCCAACAAAGCAAAAGCCGGTTGCGACAAAGACATCATGCACTGCATCAGCTGTATGCGCTGCTATGAGGCGATCTCTACCAACTCCGGCCCCATCCGCTGCTCCGTGAACCCCGAAGCCGGTTACGAGACCGTGCTCCGCGAGCCGGAGAAGAACGGAGGCGGCCGCAAAGTCGGCGTGATCGGCGGCGGTCCCGGCGGCCTCACCGCAGCTTCCATCTTGGCAAAGCGCGGTTTCAATGTCACCGTCTATGAAAAGCAGCCATATCTCGGCGGCCAGGTGTGGCTCGGCAGCCGTTCCACCTCCAAGCACAAGAATATGTGGCTCATCAACACCCTGGAATACCGCTGCCGCGAAAACGGCGTGGACATCCGGCTTGGCTGTGCGCCGACGCTGGAAGAACTCAAAGCCGAGAATTTCTACGCCATCGTCGACGCCACCGGCGGTGTCCCCCTGCTGCCAAAGTTCATCGAAGGCTGCGACACCTGCCCCATCGTCTACACACCGCCTCAGGTCCTGCGCGGCGAGGTGGACTTCACCGACAAGGCCATCGCCGTCATCGGCTCAGGCTTCACAGGGCTGGAAGTGGCCGAGCAGCTCTCTGAGCGCTCCAAGAACAACGGTGTGTACGTGATCGAGATGGCCCGGTTCATCGCGCCTGACGGCAACGGCTCGCTCCGCAACGACATTGTGGATCCGCTGCTGCGGAACCAGACCATGTTCCTCTTAAACCGCAAGTGCACAAAAATCGACGAGACCGGTGTCTACATGGAAGACACCCGCACCGGCGAACCTTTCTATCTGCCCTGCGACGTCGTTATCATGTCGATCGGCGTAAAATCCGCCGATCCCTATAACGGCCAGCTGGAGACGATCTGCGACAAGGTCTTCCGCATCGGCGACGAGGCAAAACCCGCCCGTATCCTGGAAGCCACCCGCTCCGGTTACGAAGTGGCCATGGACCTCACCTGAGCCTGCACCGCTCAATACACTGAAAACGAAAAACGCACAGGCAGTCTCCTTTGAGACCGCCTGTGCGACTTTTTTATGTTGTGTTTTCAGCGAATTCTTATTTCTCCGGTTTTCTGCCGGCCGCTGTGCGCAGCAGGGGCAGGAGCATGCCTCCCGCAGCGTTTCCGAGCGTGATCACAAGAACACAGAGAACCGCCCGGCCGCACCAGGCGCCTGCCATCCAGAAATAGAACATGTCGGCAACGCTGTGCTCGGTCCCGGCAAGGATGAACACCATCACGCCGAACAGCAGCGAAAGGTATTTCCCGAGTTCGTGGGGGTTGTTCCGGTAGCCTTCGACAGCAATGTAGATGAAGATGTTGCAGAGGAGGCCCAGGAAGAACAGGCTCAGCAGGCTGTCGTTCAGCTTGACCTGACACAGAGCCATTGCCTTTTCCTGCAGGGCGGGTCCGTTTCGCGTGAGCGAGGCGAAGAGCGCCGTGACACCGGCACCGATCAGGTTGCCGAACCAGATCAGCGGCAGATCGAGTGCGTAGCCCACATCATTCTGGAGCACGTAACAGACCTTGCCGGTAAACAGGTGGAACCCGAACGTACACACGCAGAACAGGCCGATGGCAAACAGCGCCGCCCCGATGACGCGGTTATCGACGGACAGGAACGCCAGTCCTCCAAAGCCGATGCTCATTCCGGCGAGGACAGAAGAAAACAAAAGCGGCAGCTTTTTCATGTCACATCTCTCAGGAAGCTCATCACGGAATCCGCAACAGCCTCCGCACGGGGAGCATACTCCCGCAGCATCGCTGCCGCCCGCTCCGTCATCTCTTCCGCCGCTTCGTTCCCCGGCAGGAGTCGGGTGTTGACAAACACGTTCAGAGAAGCGCACTCCAGCGCCGCCTTTGCCGCCACAGCCGCGCATCCCACATCCGAGAGCAGCGGGAGGCTGCATTTTTCGCGGAGCTCCTCCAGCAGTACGATCAGCTCGCCGCTTGCCTGCATCATGCGCAGGGGCGTTTCCGCCGCGCGGAGCGTTGCCGTTGTCATCACTTCCACATAGTCAGGCGCATTTTTGTCCATGGAATATGCCCTGACCAGCGGCTCGAATGCCTCGGCGTCCTCCTCGATCAGGGAGAGAAAGCGCTGACGGAGTTCGTCGGTCTCGGCGATGATCCGTTTATGATCTTCCTCCCAGGAGAGATATTTCTTTTTCCCGATGGTGAGATTCGTCGCCATGGTTCCCAGCGCTGCGGCAAGAGAACCGATCAGTGCGGCGGCACCTCCGCCGCCGGGGACGGAAGCCTTGGAAGCGAGCGCCTCGGAGAAGGCTTTGCTGCTCAGTTCAGTCAGAGAAACCGACATGAGATCTCTCCTTTCTGTACATTTGACAGGATATTACCCGATCCTTTCCGCCGCCTCGATCACATGCTTGCAGAGGACGGCCGTGGTAACGGAGCCAACGCCTCCGGGAACGGGTGTGATCGCTTTGACCCGCGGTTCCACTTCCTCAAAGTTCACATCGCCGCAGATCCCGCCGTCCGGCTTTGCGTTGATGCCGACGTCGATAACGATCTGGCCGGGATTGGTAAAGGAGGCATCCACAACGCCCGCCTTTCCGGCGGCAACGATCAGGATCTCCGCATCGCGGCAGAGCGCTGCCAGTTCGCGCGTTCTTGTGTGGCACATCGTGACTGTGGCGTTGCGGGCCAGCAGCATCATGGAAACGGGCTTTCCGATCACCAGGCTCCGCCCGATGACCACGGCGCGCGCTCCGCTGAGGGGGATCTCATAGTATTCCAGCAGCTCCATAACGCTCTGCGCCGTGCAGGGGGCAAACCCCACACCGCGGCCGGTGAACACCGTCAGCAGAGAAGCGGAAGTCATGCTGTCGACATCCTTTGAGGGCATCAGCATCTCGCTGGCTTCCTGCTCGTTCAGATGCTTCGGCAGGGGGCGCAGCATCAGGCAGCCGTGGATCTCGCGGTTGTCGTTGATCTCCGCGATCGCGCGCAGCAGTTCGTGCTGCGTACAGGCATCGTTCAAGATGACCTGTTCGACCCGGATGCCGATCTTCTCGCAGCGCTTTATGGCGCCGCGCTCGTAGGTGAGGTCTTCCGGTCTCTCGCCGACCCGCAGGATCGCGAGGCACGGCTCCACGCCCTTTTCTTTCAGCGCGTCCGCGCGCGCTTTGAGCGTCTCCGTCATCGCAGCCGCGACCGGAGCGCCTTTCAGGAGTTCAGCCATTCGTTTTTCCTCCGGAAACTGCGATCAGAACAGTCCGGTGATCCTGCCGTCGGCGTCCACGTCGATCTTCTCTGCGGCGGGGACTTTCGGCAGGCCGGGCATGGTCATAATGTCGCCGGTGTACGCCACGATGAAGCCGGCGCCGGCGCTGACCTTGACGTTCGAAACCGTCACGGTGAAGTCCTGCGGAGCGCCGAGCAGCGTGGGATCGTCGGAGAAGGAGTACTGCGTTTTTGCCATGCAGATCGGGAGATTCCCGAAGCCGAGCTTTTCGAGTTCCGCAGCTTTTTTCTTCGCGGCGGGCAGCATCATCAGGTGCTTCGCGTGGTAGATGCGGTGGGCGATGGCGTGGATCTTCTCCTCGATCGACTGGTCGAGTTCATAGGTGAAGCCGAAGTTGTTGGGCAGCTCGCAGAGCCGGACCACTTCCTCCGCCAGGGCTTTGCCGCCCTCGCCGCCTTTGGCCCACACTTCACTCAGCGCCACATTGACGCCGAGCTCTTTGCACTTCGCCTCGACCAGCTGAAGCTCGGCCTCGGTATCCGTCGGGAAGGCGTTGACGGCCACCACGCAGGGCAGGCCAAACACATCTTTCACGTTGGAAACGTGCTGCAGCAGGTTGGGCAGGCCTTTTTCGAGCGCTTCCAGATTCTCATTGTTCAGTTCCGCCTTGGGCACGCCGCCGTGATACTTCAGCGCACGGACGGTGGCCACGATGACAACGGCGCTGGGGTGCAGGTCCGCCATGCGGCACTTGATATCCACAAACTTCTCGGCACCCAGATCGGCGGCGAAGCCTGCTTCCGTCACTACGTAATCCGCCAGCTTCAGTGCGGTGTGGGTGGCGGTAACGGAGTTGCAGCCATGGGCGATGTTGGCAAAGGGACCGCCGTGAACAAAGGCGGGCGTTCCTTCCAGCGTCTGCACCAGATTCGGCTTGATGGCGTCCTTCAGCAGGGCTGTCATGGCGCCTTCAGCCTTCAGGTCATGGGCCGTGACGGGCTTTCCGTCATAGGTGAAGCCGACGATGATGCGGGCCAGGCGCGCCTTCAGATCCGTAAGATCCGAAGCCAGGCAAAGGACCGCCATGATCTCACTCGCGACCGTGATCTCAAAGCCGTCCTCGCGGGGCACGCCCTGCACCCGGCCGCCGAGGCCGTCCACGATATGCCGCAGCTGGCGGTCGTTCATGTCGACGGCGCGCTTCCATGTGATCTGCTTCGGGTCGATGCCGAGGGGATTGCCCTGCTGGATATGGTTGTCGAGCATGGCGGCAAGCAGATTGTTCGCAGCGCCGATGGCATGGAAATCGCCGGTGAAGTGGAGGTTGATGTCTTCCATGGGAATGACCTGCGCGTAGCCGCCGCCGGCAGCTCCGCCCTTCACGCCGAACACGGGGCCGAGGGACGGCTCGCGCAGCGCGACGATCGACTTTTTGCCGATCTTTCTCAAGCCGTCGGTCAGGCCGACGGAAGTGGTCGTTTTCCCTTCGCCTGCCGGCGTCGGGGTAATGGCGGTGACGAGGATCAGCTTCGCCTTTTCCGGCAGATCCTTCAGCGCGCTGATATCGATCTTGGCCTTGTAGCGGCCGTAGTTTTCCACAGCTTCCGCGGGGATGCCGAGCTCCGCGGCAACATCGTTAATGAGTCTGGGTTTTGCTTCCTGCGCAATTTCAATGTCGGTTTTGTAAGCCATACTTCTACCACCTGTTCTGTAAATATCTTTGATCCCGGTCTCTCGCGGTCTCTTTTGCCTGTATCATAACCGATGATCTGTTTTCTGGGAAATACATCTTTTCTGTATGTCATAGAGAATACTCTATGGTGTTCCACAACTCTTATAGTATAACGGATTTTCAATCTCTCGTCAAAGGCAGTTTTTGAACGAACAACAAAAACGGCGTATCTGTGGCTGCGTCGGATCTGTACACTTCCTTCGCCGGCATCGTCGAAAAAGATCTCCAACTTGAAATAAAACGGGATATCCCTTATACTCTTACGGGAATCACCGGCGATATGCCGTTGCTCTTACAAACAAGCAGAAGGAGACCAGCCAATGAGAAAATATTCGGTGTTCAGCGGCTTTCTTGGCTCTGGGAAGACCACAACGATGATGGCCCTGACGCAGTATTATACGGCGCATCACGGCAAAGCCGCCATGATCTCCAACGATCTGGGCGAGGGCGTGAATCTCGCCGATGACAGACTGGCAAGGCTCAGCGGCGTGAATGCTTCACAGATCACGGACGAATGCATCTGCTTCTGCCACGACGTGCTCACCGACCGTCTGAACGCTTACTATAACGACGGCTGTGATCTCGTCGTCTCGGATATTCCGGGGTTTGGCGTCGGCGCGCTGGAGCACGTCTATCATGGCTTGAGCAAGGAGTATCCCGGCCAGTTCGAGCTCGGCCCCTTCACTGTGTTCATCGAGCCGCGGAACGCGGCGCTGCTCCGGAACGGGCAGGGCGGCGATCTGACATATATCCTGCGCGCGCAGCTCATGGAAGCTGATCTGATCGTGCTGAATAAATGTGATCTGCTGGAGCCTGCCGAACTGGAGGCTGACAGAGCCTGGCTTGCCGAACACTATCCGAATGCTGATATCGTTGCAATCAGCGCCGTGACGGGAGACGGCCTTGAAGAGCTTTCCCAGGCGCTCATGCAGGGGAAGGCTTCCATGCAGCATCCGGATATCGACTATGATGACGAAGATCTGCAGAACGCTATGGACCAGCTGACCGAGTATTATCTCGAATATGTGGCCCAGGTCTGCTGCAACGACTTTGACGGCACGGAGTATCTCGCGGATATGGCGCACATGGTGCAGGCGGAACTGCAGGCCGGAGGCTATGAGATCCCGCACATGAAGCTGCTGGCCTGGGAGCCGGAAGGAGACTATGGCAAAGTCGACCTGCTTGGCGTGGACCGTCCGATCGAGATCGCACGGCGTTTCCTGAATCCCTGCGTCGATATCGCCGTCGTGTTGAACGCGAACGCCGCCTGCCCCGCAAAGGAACTGGACGAGATCATCATGGGGGCAGTGAAGGCCGTGTCGCAGCTGTATCAGCTGGAGCTCAGAATTTTTAAAAAGGACTTTTTTAATCTGGGCGAATAGACATCTTTCGCCAGTCGAAAAAAGACCGCATCCGTGGTGTGATACGCACCAAAGATGTGGTCTTTTTGTCGTTTGGGAATTAACAGATCAGTAGGTCTGCTCCTTGGCGTGGATGAGCGCGGTGATCATTTCGTTCAGCGGGGCTTTCATGCCGACCTTTGCGGCTTCGGAAACAGCCGCGCCGTTGATGCGGTCGACCTCTGTGCGGCGCTTGTGATTCACGTCCGCCAGCATCGAGCAGATATTGCCGCCCGTGACCTCGGCGATATCGAGCGTGTGCTGTACCATCTCATCGCTGTCGAAATTCATGCCTGTGGCGTTTGCGACCTCGACGGCTTCTCTCACCACCATGGCGGAGACAGCACGGGAGTACGGGTTGTTTACAATGGAGATATTCGTCTCGCCCGTGATGGCGCAGATGGGGTTGATGCCGATGTTCACAAAGAGCTTGCTCCACAGCAGCGTCTTCACATCGGGGATCAGCTCCACGCCGGGCACGCCGCACGCGTTCATAGCCGCGGCTACGACCTCGGCCTTGCTCTGATCCTCGGTCAGGCAGCCCAGCTGTGTCGGGCCCTGGCCCTTGTGCAGGATCTTTCCGGGGCCGGCGACGATCGCGCCGCCGCCGCTGGTACCGAGAACGATCTGCTCTTCGGGGACATACTTCACGATGTCGTCCGCGTTTCCGTAGCCGTTCTGCAGCGAACAGACGATGGTGTTCGGTCCGATCAGGCTGGCATTCTTTGCCAGCGCTTCGCCGCTCTGGTAGCCTTTGGTGAGCAGGATCACAAGATCCTTCGCCTCACAGCCGGTGGTATCGGTCGTGGCGGAGAGGCGTTTTACCATTTCGGTCTCGCCGTCCAGATGAGTGAACTCCAGACCTTTTTCGTTGATTGCGTCGACATGAGCCTGGACCACATCAACCAGCAGCACCTCGTTCTGACGGGAGAGATACATGCCGTAGATGCAGCCCATGGCGCCGGCGCCGATAACAGCAATTTTCATATCTGTGCGTTCCTTTCCGTACGATCAGTCCTCGATCTCGCAGACGATGTTGCAGATGCAGGCATCGCCGTGGATGCGGAGAGGCGCAGTGAAGGCGCTGAGGATCTTTTTGCCGATGATCGGCTCGGGGTTGATGTCCTCAAAGATGCGGACGGTGTGATCGCTGCGGTCAGGATCCAGGAACGCCTTATGGGTGCGGAAGCCGTTGCCGCGGCCGTTTGCGATATTCTCGATGCTCAGCGTGTCGATGGCAACTGCCTTGACCTTGGGCAGCTCCATGCGGATGAACTCCGCGGCCTCGGGGCCGACGGCGGCAAAGTCGCTGCCGTAGTCCTTAAAATCTACGCTTCTCTTGGGCCAGCTGTTGGTGTTGAAGATCAGGAAGTCCGCTTCATACAGTTCGTCGCCGCAGGCTTTCAGCTGCTCAACGGAGATCTCGCCGTTCTTCTCTTCGAACGGGCAGTTGACCAGCAGAGGGTGTTTGTAAACGAAAGACTCGGTGGGAAGCTTCTCGACATTGTCCATCATGGGAGCGTCGCCGCCCATGTAGTGCCAGGGCGCGTCGCAGTGGGTGCCGGCGTGCAGATAGATCTCCAGAACGGAGCCGTTCCAGTCGTCGCCTTTGGTGAGGTCTTCGCGGATGGTCACCTTGGGGATGGGGAGGCCGGGATATACGCCCATGCCGTCATAAATGGGATAGCCGATCTCTACATACTTGCTCATCGTTTTTTCTCCTTTAATAGATTTTTATCGTCTGTTTCGGGTGTGCTCAGTCGTCCAGCGGCGGGATCTCGACCTGCTTGTTGAAGCTGAACTCGGGGGTGGGGAACGCGCCGGAAAGGGTCTCTTCGTGGAACTGGTTCAGGCCTCTTACCATCTCTTCGCGGATATGGGCGAACTGCTTGACGAACTTGGGTTTGAAGTCGCCGTACATGCCGAGCAGATCCTGTGTGACCAGCACCTGACAGTCAACATACGGGCCTGCGCCGATGCCCAGAATGGGCACACTGACAGCTTCGGTGACGGCTTTGGCCACAACGCTGGGCACGCACTCCAGTACGATGGAGAACACGCCGGCGGCCTCCAGTGCCTTCGCGTCCTGGATGAGCTTTTTGGCGCCCTCGGGCGTGCCGCCCTGCACTTTGAAGCCGCCGAAGCTGGTGGCAGACTGCGGGGTCATGCCGATGTGGCCCATGACAGGGATGCCGACGTCGACCATGCGCCGGATGGTTGGTGCCATGACAGCGCCGCCCTCCAGCTTCACGCAGTCGCAGTTGGTCTCCATCAGCATGCGGCAGGCGCTGCGGATGGCCTGCTCCGGGCTCTCCTGATAGGAGCCGAAAGGCATATCGCCGGCAACGAAGGTGTTGGGAGCGCCTTTGACAACGGGACGGATATGGTGGATCATGTCGTCCAGGGTGACGCCTACAGTAGTGGAATATCCCAGCATGATCATGCCGAGAGAATCGCCCACCAGGATCACTTCCACATCGCTGTCGTCGACGATGGAAGCGGTGGTGTAGTCATAGGCCGTGACATACGCAAACTTGCGGCCTTCCTCTTTGTACTTCTTGAAGTCCAGTACGGTCATTTTCTTTTTCGCCATAGCATTACCTTCTCTCATTTAATCTTTGCCCTGACCTGTCAGGGGATAATTCTGCTGGTTACACTGTACTGCATATCGCCGGGAAAGAGAAATACATCTTTTTTCCATATCATAGGCAAATGCCTATGGTTTTCGTCACTTTATAATAGAATCCGACCGCCTTTTTATCGCTGGTGTACAAAACGGGAATCCGGAAACTCAGAAAAGTCCCCGGATTCCGTTTGACAGACCATAGAGAATTATGTATAGTGGACACGGAGAAGAGGTGAATTTCATGCTGGAATCCCGCAGAAAATACTATTTTCTCGCGATCGCGGAATCGCTGAACATCACCCGTGCGGCGGAGAAGCTGATGATCTCACAGCCGTCACTGACGCAGTATCTCAACCAGCTCGAAAAGGAGCTCAACGCAAAGCTGATCGACCGGAAATACTCTCCCCTCCGCCTTACACCTGCCGGCCAGATCTATTATGATTACCTCCGGGACGCGCAGTCCAAGGAGCAGGAGATGCATGCCGAGATCGCTGCCGTCACGGCAGGCGACCGGATGCCGCTGCGGATCGGGATCCCGCTGCAGAAAAGCCAGAACGTCACCGAAACGATCCTGCCGTACTTTACCGCGGCCTGGCCGCTCATCAACTACTCGATCTGGGAGGGCACGACCACCACAGTGCGCAACCGCGTCATCCAGAATGAGCTGGACATCGGGTTCGGGCACACGCAGCTTGAGGGCGACCCGGAATGCGATGTAGTCCCGCTGCGCACGGAGCGCGTTGTGCTCGTCTGCAGCCGGCAGAACCCCATTGTGGGCAGCGCCGAAGCCACGCTTGAATGCCCGCTGCCGATCCGGCCCGATATGTTGACCGGCCTGCGCTTTACGGAGATGGCGCCGGAATACATCCTGCACGATGTTGAGAAGGAAATGTACGAAAAATACCGGCTTAAACCCGGCAGGATCGTCGTTATGAGCCATCTTTATTCGCGCGTTGCCGATGTGCTGTCCCATCCGGATACCGGCGTATCCTTCCTTCCCGATTACATCTTCCAGGAAAACTTCCCCCGGAGCGTACTGCCGCAGCTTGCGATCCTGCGCCTCGGCGACGAGGATTATATCTGGCATTTTTCCATGATCCGCAAGAAAGGGAAAGCCCAGATGACCGACGCGCGCCGCTTCTGGAACCGCATCGCGGAACTTGCAGAAAAAACGGAATAAACGGGAAAACAAGAATAACAAAGAAATGCCCTGTCTGCCGAATGGCAGACAGGGCACATTTTTTGCAGAGCATCTGCAGGCGGGTGCAGATACTTCGAATTGCTGAATTAGTAGTAGAAGCCGAGGCTGATGAGCGTGGCCGCAAACAGAGCCATCACGATGGGCAGGACGACGGACAGCCAGAAGCTGTTGACATAGGCCTGCTTGTGAGTCAGCTTGGTTGTGGACAGCATCGTGATGATGCCGGCGCAGTGAGGCAGCGTGTCCAGACCGATGGAGGACATCGCAACCAGACGGTGCAGCTGAGCGCCCGGGATGCCGGTGGAGATGAACACGTCGCTGAAGTTCTGGAGGGCAATGTTCTCACCGGAGGAGGCAGAGCCGCAGATACCGGAGCAGATGTTCACGATCAGCACGATGGTGAAGGCGTTGACGCCGAGGGTGGTCAGGCCGCTGACGATGGAGTTGAAGCCGGAAACAGCGCCGACAACGCCGCCGAAACCGGAAGCGCAGCAGACGGTGACCAGAGGCATAACAGCCATCGGGATAGCACCGGCGAACAGAGCCTTGACGTCCATGGGCTTCTTCTCGATCAGGGAGAAGATGATGTAGCCGGAGACGATGCCGCAGGTCAGAGAGATGACCGGGGACTTTTTCAGCACGTTCAGCACAACGAAGAGGATGATCATCGGGAGCAGGCAGGCCCACAGGGGCTTCTCGTTCTCGACGGTCGCTTCGGGCAGCTTTTCCTTCATGATCTCGGTACCGGTGGGAAGGAAGCCCTCACCGCGCTTGTCGGTCTGCTTTACGCGGAACCAGATGTAGCTGTAGCCGAGAACAAGTGCGATGATGGCGCTCAGGATGCCGAGCACGGGAGCAGCCATCGTGGTGGTGCCGAAGTACTCAGTGGGGATAACGTTCTGGATCTGGATGGAGCCGGGCAGCATGCCGATGGTGACCGTGGAGGAGCCCAGGGAGGAGCAGGAGTACAGCCACCAGGGAACGTCCATTTCCTTGAACAGGGCGCGTGCCAGAGCAACGACGATGAACACAGCGACGAAGACGTTGACGCCGCCCCAGGTCAGAATCAGCTGAACCAGGGGAACACAGCCGACTGCGAGGAACTTGGCCATGAGGGGGCTCTTGGCCTTGCGGGCAAGGCGGCTGACCTTGACAGCGATGGAAGCGGCTGCTGCGGAGTCGCCCATGACCTTGGCAAACAGAGCACTGAATGCGAAGATCATGAAGTAGCCCTTAAGGAAGCCGGCGGCCTTGGTCATAAAGGCGTCGCCCAGCATGGTGAAGGGATCCTGCGCGTCGAACAGGGCTACGATGATGGAGCCGATGATGGCAGCAAAGATGGTGTTGTAGCCTTTATATGCCATGATGATGAACACGGCAAGGCCAATGATGATGCCAAGAATACTTACCATATTTGGTTTTTCCTTTCTTGTCTCTATTGAATTCTTTTGCTGCCTTCGGCGAATCCGCACCCGCTCTTACTTTTTCGCCTCTGCAGCTATTGACACAGTAGCATCTTAACAAAATATTCACAAAAAGAAAATGGCAGACAGCACAAAAAATAATTTGCATTTTCCGGTTATCTATGGTTAAATTGTCCACAGAAAAACTGTGTATTTTGTCCTGTAAAAAAGGAGTGATTTCATGCAGGTTTCGATCAGTCTTGTTCTGGAAATGCTGCGGGATTACGGTGTTCAGCCGTATCTGCAGCCGGAGCGCTCCTTTGCGTTCGATCACGTTGCTTTTCTGTCCGATTCGCTTCCTTCGCTTTCGCCTTCCGTTCTGTACCTCGGGCGTCTTTCCCAGGTCAGAGCGCTGAAGGATCCGTCTCTCCCGGACGTCTGTATCGTCTGTGCGGGCAAGCCGGCCTCTCTGGAGAAGTTTCTCCCTTCCTATAACGGAAATCTGCTTGCTTTACCGGAAGATTCCGACCTCTTCACTGTTGCCAACCATCTGCTGGAAGGCTTCCGGAAGCTCAACGACTGGGAGAGCGATCTGAACACGGCCCTCCTTTCCGGGATGGGTCTGGAAACGCTGGCTGATATCGCCGGACGCGTGTTCGACGGCAATCCGCTGCTGATCTGCAGTTCCTCCTACAACATCCTCGGCTGCAGCCGAAAAGAAGCCCCGGAAAACGAGAAGGTGGATGCCGTTCTGAAGCGCGGATACTTCGTCAAAGAGGAGTCCGACGCGCTCTCCAGCATGGGCTATCAGGCACACCGCGAGAAATATCGCAGCGGAGTACTGGTCAATCTGCCCACATATATGGGCTGTCCTTTCTTCCTGATCACCTTCCCCGCACATCTGAAGCCCGCGGCATTCATTGCCGTCTACTTCGTCGCAAGTTCTCCCACCGACGGCCAGCTGGATCTGTTCCGCCTCTTCGCCCATTATGTCCGCAAGTACTGCGAGAGCATGCAGAAAGGCGCCGTCTCCAACCCCTCGCTGCTGGAGCTGTTCATGGACGATCTTCTCATGCACACGCATGAGGAGGAGCTTTATCTGACCGACCGCGCCCGCCAGCTGAACCTGCCGACCGATGAGACGTACCGGCTCGGCCTCGTGCAGTGGGACGATTACTCCCGCGACCAGGCGGAATATGTGCTGTGGCGGCTGCGCAGCGTGTTTGTGATGCCGGCCTTCCTCGTGATGCGTTATCACGAAGCCATCCTTCTGATCCTGCGGGGCGACGCTTCCCTGGCGTTCCTGTTCGAGAACATCCGCGATACCGCCGACGCCGCTTTTGATTTTCTTTCCATCGGCGGCGGCCGGTTCGGTTTTTCCACGGAGGTCTCCTCATTGATGAAGCTGGACGTCGCCTACAAACAGGCCTGCTCCGCCATCAAGTACGGCCGCATGCTGGCGCCGGAGAAGATGATGTACTTCTATTCCCATATGTATATCTACGACATGGCCGACGCTTACCGCGAGAAGTTCGAGCTGGAAGACATGTATGTGCAGAAGCTCAGCCTGCTGAATAACGCGGAGGAGGGCCGTTACAACAACCTCCATCTCCTGCGGTATTATCTCCTTTCCGAGCGGAGCATCTCGTCCACAGCGCAGCTGCTGCACCTGCACCGCAACAGTGTGATCTACCGCCTGGGCAAGATCGAGAAAACGCTCGGCGTCGATCTCGACGATCCCGATGTCCGTCTGCGGCTGCTGATCTCGCTGAAGATCCTGGAACTGCTGGACGGGCACCTCATGCCGGACCTCACGTCCGCGGATCCTCCCGACATTCCCGCCGGCATAGAATAAAACACATAAAGAAAACGGACTCTGCCGAAATGTTCGACAGGGTCCGTTTTGTGCTGTTCCGGCCTTTATTTAGCCTCTTCCGCCCAGCGCGCTTCGAGGGCTTCCACTTCCTCTTCCGTATAGCCGCAGCGGGTGATGATCTCGGTGTTGTGCTGGCCGAGCAGCGGGCCTTTGCCCATCACCGGCGGCTCTACCGTCCATTTCACCAGCGGTCCGCGCGTCCGGTAGGTCTCCTGCGAGGTGATATCGTCGGGCACCGGCAGCTCCACGATAAAGCCCTGGCTCAGGAAGTGCTCGTCGGTGCAGACGTCCTTGATGTCGTACACCTTGCTGGCCGGCACACCGGCTGCCTGAAGCTGATCGACGGCCTCGTTGATATCGTCGAACTGACACAGCCATTCCTCGATGGCGGCTGTCACCTCTGCGCGGTTCTTCACACGCATGGACACGGGCGTGTAGCGCGGGTCGTTCTTCATCTCGGGGCGGCCGATCACGTCGCACAGGATCTCCCACAGCTTCTGGCCGGCCGCGGCGACCACCGCGTATTGGCCGTTTTTGCCGCGGTGCATGCCGTAAGGCGCCATCACCGGATTGTGCGGACCGATGCGGCCGGGGTTCTTGCCGACGGCATACTGGTTGATCTGGCCGTTGATGTAGATCATGCCGCGCACCAGCGAAACGTCGATAAACTGACCGATGCCGGTCTTTTCGCGGTAATAGAGCGCCGTCATGATCGCCTGATACATGTTCACGCCGCCGAACAGGTCGCCCAGCGCGATCCCGTGGATGACGGGCATACCGTCAGGGTCACCGGTGATATGCGCGGCGCCGGACATGGCCTGCGCAATGATATCATAGCCGGGGCGCTTGGCGTAGGGCCCCGTCTGGCCGTAGGCAGAGAGAGAGGCGTAGATGATGTCGGGCTTCAGTTCTTTCACCTTTTCATAGCTGAAGCCGAGCCTGCCGATGACGCCGGGACGGAAGCTCTCCATAAACACGTCAGCCGTTTTGATCAGCTCCGCCAGGATCTGTTTGCCCTCCGGATCGGTCAGATCCAGCGTGATCGACTTCTTCCCGCGGTTCGTCCAGGCGCTGGCCAGGCTGCTGCCGTCGAGAAACGGGCCGAAGCGGCGGCAGTCGTCGCCGACGACCGGGCGTTCCACCTTGATCACTTCCGCGCCGTGATCGGCAAACAGGGCTCCGGCACCGGGTCCGGCTCCGTTCAGGGTCAGATCGATCACACGCAGTCCGTCAAGCATTCCCATAATGATACCTCCCGTTGGTCTTTTTCTTTACCTTAGTAAAGGTCCGGAAAATTGTCAATCCCCAGAGTTTCCATTTGTTGTTCCTGCGGGGAAGCGCTGTTTTGGTCATTTTGCCCACCAATTGTTTTTTGTGGGGAATCAATAATTTGTATCCGTAGCCGAATCCATCCGCCCGGTACTATGATAAAATAATGGCGAACAGATCATCCCTGCTATAAGGAGGAACGGAAATGTCAGAATTCAAGCCCCTGGCGGGCGTTAAAGTCATCGAGTGGTCCACCTTTATTGACGCTCCCGTCTGCGGACGCATGCTCGCGGACTGGGGTGCCGACGTCATCAAGCTGGAGACCCCGGAAGGCGACTACTGGCGCATCTATGGGCCGAAGGTCGGCACGCCCGCGGAAGACGACGAAAACCCGATTTTTGATATCACCAACGCGAACAAGCGCGGCATCACGCTGGATCTCCGCACCCCCGAAGGGAACGAGATCATGGAAAAGCTGATCGCCCAGTCCGACATCATGATCACCAACACCCGCGAGCGCGTTCTCAAAAAGCTCGGGTACGATTACGAGTCGGTCAGCAAGCGGTATCCCGGCATCATCTACGCGCAGCTCTCCGGCTATGGCGAGAAAGGCCCGGAGGCAAACCGTCCCGGTTACGACGCCGTCACCTACTGGGCGTACAGCGGCTTCCTGGCCGATATGAAGCAGGATGAGCCCGGCAGCGTTCCCATTAACATCCCGATCGCGACCGGCGACATTGGAGCCGGCAGCCTGCTGTTCGGCGCCGTCATGGCCGCATTGGCGGCAAAATACCGCACCGGAAAAGGCGACAAGGTCTCCGTTTCCCTGCTGGGCGAAGCTGTGTGGTTCATGGGCATGATGCACGCGGTCGTGCAGCCGCGCTACACCTACCATTACCCGCGCAAGAGAAACGAAGCCAAGCCCGCCGCCACCTACTATAAATGCAAGGACGGGGAATACATCATCGTCTGCGCCGTTCAGCACGCGCGGGACTTCCCGCGTCTGTGCAAGGCTCTGGGTATGGACGAGCTCGCGACGGATCCCCGCTATCTGACCTACGATGATATGATGCTCGACGAGAACCGCCTCCCGCTGCTGGAGAAGTTCACGGCAAAGTTCCAGGAGAAGACCGCGGCGGAGTGGAACGACATCTTTGAGAAATACGACCTCGTGCACGACGTGCTGGTCCACTATCAGGACGTCTGGGAGAACGAACAGGTTCGCGCCAACCACTTCCTGGAGGAAGTTACGTTCCGCAACGGAGAGTCCGCGTGGCTGCCCCGCCCCGCCATCGTCTCGGAAAATCTCGGCATTCCCGCATACAATCTGGCCCCCATCATGGGCGAGCACTCTGAGGAGATCATCCGGTCGCTGGGGTACTCCGAGGAAGAGATCAAACACCTGCATGAGATCGGCGCGTTCTACGGCACGGAACACAAAGCCGTGCAGCGGTAAACAGGAGAACGAACATGGAAAACTACCAGTACGACTATATCATCGTGACCGTTGAGGACCGGCTGGCGCGGATCATCCTGAACCGCCCGGAGGTCAGCAACGCGCTCGCCACCAAAGAGTTCGACGAGATCGAGGAATGCGTCACCCGGATGGAGAACGACCCCGACGTCGGCGCGATCCTCATCAGCGGAGCAGGCAAAAACTTCTGCGCCGGAGGCGACGTCAACCGCTTCAAGCAGCTGCTCGAGACGGGCGAAGGCCTGTATTCCGACGGCATCTATCACGTCGGCAAAATGACGCGGGCCATCACCTTCTGCACCAAGCCCGTGATCGCCATGGTGAACGGCGCCGCGGCCGGCGGCGGGTTCAGCATTGCCCTCGCCTGCGATTTCCGCGTCGCCTCTCCCTCTACAAAGTTCGTGATGAGCTTCATCAACATCGGCCTCCCTGCCGACACCGGCAGCATGTACAACCTGAACCGGCTGGTCGGGGGCGCCCGCGCCGTGGAGATCATGCGTCTCGGCGAGCCGATCAAAGGCGAGCGTGCCTATGAGATCGGCCTCGTCACGAAGCTCGTTCCGGACGACGCGCTGGAAGAGGAAGCCGTGAAGTTCGCCAAAAAGCTCGCCCACGGCCCGCTGCAGGCGTACAGACGCCAGAAGATGATGGAGAATGCCTTCTTCCGGGAGAACTATGAGGCGTACTCGATCGCCGAATCCGTGTATATGCTGGAGTGCTCCCGCACCAGGGATTTTGCCGAGGCGGTCAACGCCTTCCTGGAAAAGAGAAAGCCGGAGTTCACCGGCGAATAAGGGGTACATAATGAAATTCGATCTCTGCAAAGAGCTGGGGATCAGCGCTCCGATCTTCGGCGGCGCCATGACCGGCGTTTCCGACCCGACCCTGACGGCCGCGATCTCCGAAGCCGGCGCCTTCGGCATTTACGCCAGCGGCATGCACATAGGTGACATCGGCGCCGTCCGGGAGGGCATCCAGGAGTGCAAGCGCCTCACAAACAAACCCTTCGGCGTCAACGTCGCGATGGTCGCCCCCATCGTGGACGAGCTGATGGACTACGTCTGCAAAGAGAACATCGCCGCCGTCACCACCGGCGCCGGCAGCCCCGAGCGGTTTCTGCCCATGCTGAGGGAAGCGGGCGTGCGCGTGATCCCTGTTGTGGCAGCACCGCGGCAGGCCGTGAAAATGGCAAAGGCGGGCGTGACGGCTGTTGTGGCCGAGGGCATGGAGTCCGGCGGCAACGCCGGGCATATGACCACCATGCCGCTGATCCCCGCCGTGCTGGACGCACTCAAAGCCAACGGGCTGGACCTGCCCGTGATCGCGGCCGGCGGCATCGTCGACGGCAGGGGAATGGCCGCAGCCTGCGCGCTGGGTGCCTGCGGCATCCAGATGGGCACGCGCTTCATGCTCTCCAAAGAGGCCCGCATCTGCAAAGAGGCCGAAGACTTCCTGCTCTCCCGTGACGGCAGCGAGACGCTGGTGCTCGGCCAGCGCATCGGCAACAAGGTGAACGCGCGTGTGGTGATGTGTCCCGGCGTGCAGAAGGTGCTGGATTACGAAGCTCTGCCCGGCATGACGATCCCCGAGTATCAGAAGTTTACAAAGGGCAAGAGCGTCCCCGCTCTCTTCCAGGGCGATCTCGAAAATGGCTACATCTCCGCCGGCATGGGCATCGGCGCCATCCACGAGGTGCTCACCTGCCGGGAGATCGTGGAAAAAACGATGGCGGAATTCAACGCCATCCGCCGCTCCCTGGCCGAATAAGCGGAAAGACAACAAAAAACAGCGGATCCTGCAAAATGCAGGGTCCGCTGTGTGTTTTATCGTGGTCTGAGAACTCAGAGGCCGAACTCCTCGAACACCTTCTGGGTCTCGTTGCCGAGCGGCGTCGACTGCTCCGCCTCAGGCGGCTCGTAGCAGCCGAAGTGCACGGGCGGCTGGGCCAGCGTGATCGTGCGGCCGTTGGCGTAGGTGAAGGGCTTCATGTAGCCGTTCAGGAGCGCCTGCTCGCTGTGGTGGTTGTCCTTGAAGTGGGTCAGCTCGCTGACGATGATGTCTTCCGCTTCGAGGCCGGGCAGCAGCTCGTCGAGGTTCTTCTCGGCGATCTTCTTCTCGAAGTACTTGATGCAGTTCTCGCGGTTCACCGGGTCGAAGGTCGCTTCCTTGGTGCAGTAGCGCGGG
>JAEEGH010003865.1_pt1 | contig 38860 bp, 35 predicted proteins | sample 9134181 | NCBI WGS metagenome assembly JAEEGH01 (sample SAMN16246544, study PRJNA631951) | gut metagenome | biome: gut microbiome; feature: rumen; material: DP-attached | host: Bos | place: Iran: Karaj | collected 2018-10 | reverse complement strand
GCCCTTGAGGTGCAGTTCGTCGAAGATTTCGGGGGCATCGGAGCGGGACCAGACCACCCGGCGGTCTTCGGAATCAACAAGTTTTTGTGCGATATCTAATCTCAAAGTAGCCCAAATTTAGTAAAAAGCGTAAAACGAGTCAAATTACAATGCTATTTAGGCGTCGATTTTTTGCAACCAGCAGGACCATATGTCGAAAAACAAATCCCTTGCCTACTCAGCAAAGACTGCTCCCATGTCTTGGTGTCCTCCGCAAAAAACACCTCTAGGGATTGACTCTGGGGATTCATGCCCGTCCACTGCATTTTCATAGCAAATCGAGTCTGATTCGTTCCAGTTGAACGATCATTATTCATAAAACGGCTTATAAACAACGGCTGAGTCGGATACGTTCGCCACCATTGATTATTATTCACTTTTTCCGCGACAAAAGTTGGCTTTCCATAGTTTTTGAAGTCATCTCCATGGGCTCTAGCATTAATGATATCAGCAATCGCACCGAAACCAGCGTCTTGAAACGCACTGTTCCAAAAACCGCCGGCCACCATCAGACCGCACATATTATTCGTTCCAGCGCCCTTCCCAGACCCTTGGTAATTTGCGGGCCAAATACCATTCTGTTCTACAACAAACAATAGCATCCCTTTCGCATCAGAAAGATACTTGTCTATATTCGATTTAGAAACATCTTGGCATCCAGACGTCCCCACCTTTCCATCTGTCGCATACACATCCCCTTCATACAAAGCCCTGTTGAGAGCGTCACGAAGATGATACAAGCGCATCAAATCTACATTCTGCCTCGTCCTTTCAATCAAGTCCGTCAATTTCGGCACGCCGACACCCGCAAGCAGATTTATGATAACAATCACCACCATCAGTTCCACGATCGTGAAACCCGCTTTCTTTCTTGAACATACCCGAGAACCCGCGGTCTCCACAGACACCGGGGTCATCGACAGCATGTCAGAAAAACACCTTATCGCCTTCTTAATCATAATAGAACCCCTTTGCTGGAGGTTTTATGATACTTAATATAAAGTAAATATTTACAAAGTAATTTTTGTAACAAGAATGTAGTATTCCAACATGGAATATTATTATTCGTAAAACCACTAGTAGTCGCGATACTCGACGTTCTGCAGAACAAGGCCCTGTGGAGGCGCCCAGGTGCGTTCACCCTTGAAATTCTTCTCAAAGATGCAATTTACGGTCCCTAGGGGGTACCGTCCGCGACCGACGTCAAACAACGTGCCGACCATGGCGCGCACCTGGCGGTGCAAAAAACGGTTTCCCTTGATGTGAAACATACAGCTCCAGTCATTTAGCCGTTCGAGCCTAAATTCCGTCAGGATACAGTCCGTCGGTTTGCCATCGTTCCGGGGAATGCAGAAATCAATAAAGTCGTGTTCTCCCAGGAAAGATTCCGCCTCTTTCTCCATCGATTCCAGATCCAGGTTCAACGAGCCGCATTCCCAACCGAAATCGCGCATCAGCGCCACGGGTCGAGTAAAAATCGTGTACTGGTAATAACGGCAAAGTGCATCGTAACGCGAATGGAAATCCGGAGCGCAGGGTTCCAAGTCGCGGATGCGAATCAGCCGCTTGGTCAACCCGTTAATGGAACGTTCCAGCCTGGCGCAGTCTATTTCACCGTCAAAGTCAAAGTGGACACATTGGCCACGTGCATGCACTCCCGTATCGGTACGGCCTGATCCCGTAATACGGACAGGAGTTCTCAGGGCAATAGCGAGCGCTTCTTCCAGCGCAGACTGAACCGTGACAAATTTTGTCTTTCCACCTTCGTTCTGGGCTTGCCAGCCGTAAAAGGCCGATCCCAGATATTCGCAACGAAAGCGGTAACGCATTAGCCCATGGCTTCCTTAATGACAGCTTCGACCTTTTCCTGAGAAATCTTCAGGCTAGACGCAATAGCGGACGCCGGGAAACCGCGACGGGACATCTGCAAAATCTTCACCTTCTCGTTCGACTCGCGGTCAAAGCGGGTAATTTCGAGAGGGCTTTTCACCTGTAAGTTCGGATCTCCGGTCATGTTGCGGCTCTGCGCACGCAGTTTCATGGTGCGTTCACGGGACAGCCCGCGAGGCGCGCGCAACACATCGGAAAGATTCTGCATCGCAGAAGTGATGCGCTCCTTGGCGGTCGGTCTAAGCGTCGGCTTGGAATCCGGAGTGCCCGTCAGGATCTTGTTTTCGGGAACGCCGTTTTCATCTTCAAAGACGACCTTCGGTTCCGGAGTTTCGTTAGGAGCCGCAGGAGCAGCGGCGGGGGCTACCGACTGCATCGCCGCTTCGGCTTCGCGCTTTTGCTGGGCCGCGGCATAGGCTTCGACATCAGCTATAATCGAACGCTTTTCACGACGCGGACGCGGAGGAATCGTAGCATCATCAAGTCCGGCCTTCGTTTCCTTGAAGCGTTCCGCCTTGATGGCTTCCATACGGCGCGTAATAATTTCCTGACGCTTGCGCAAAATCAATACCAACACCACCACGCAAATTGCAATCGCCGCAACACCGACGATTATCCACTTGACCGTGTCGAAGGAAAGCGGCACTCCACCAACCGTCGACACCTCTTCGGGAGATTGTTCCGGAGCAGAACGCATAGCAGAAAGCTGTTCCCAGGCCGAATCAAGTTGCAGGCGAATTTCAACCTGACGATCAGGACTCGTGCGGGAATTCCACAAAGCCTGTTCAAGGGAGTCAATCCTAGCACGGGAAGACAAGTAAGCTTCGGCGTCAAACGACGAACGCACGCCCGAACCATCAATAGTCAAGAAAGCCACGAGGGAACAGGTCAGCACGAGCAACACTAATGGCGCAATAAACTTTTTCATATGTAACAAGATAGCAATATTTCCAAAAGCAAGCCAAATTTTGCTAGACAGAAGGCTTTAAATCGACGTTTGAACAGGAATTCCATCGTTGTGAATCGTTGTAAAAGCCACAACGATTTGTTTCAGACGTCACGCGAAAAAGTGGTCAAGGGGATTGTTTTTTTCTAATTTAAGATTCAAGAACTCTTTGTTCTCCTCCTAACCCCCAAAAAGCACAGCTGACGCAAGTCAGCTGTGTTTTTGTTTTTCAATTTCTTGATTTGATTTAGGATTTTTTAGGCAGGGAGTCGGCGAGAACGACCCTGTTACCCGCGGCTTCGATCGCCATGTGCATCGAGGCTCCCGCCGTATAGAGCAACGTGTTCGCATCGCCCGCATGCACTGGCATCACAGAGACGCCCACGCTGAGGGTGGTCGAGAGGATGGCGTCACCGTATGCAATCTGCAACTGGGAAATTTCGTTGCGGATTTTTTCGGCACGCTGACGCGTAATCTTGAGATCTGCCCCCGGCAGAATAACGCAGAAGACCTCACCTTCGTAACGGCAGGGAATATCTTCGGAGCGCACGTAACCGGGAAGACGCTGGCCCAGTTCCCACAGCAGCTGTTCAACCGCATGGCGCCCCTTGCTCTGCAAGATGTCCACAATGGCATCGGGATACAGCATGATAAGACCGATCGGACTGTTGTGACGGATCGCAGCAGAGACTTCGCGCGCCAGGGATTCTTCCATGTAGCGGCGATTGAACAGGCCCGTCAGGCTGTCGCGGATACTCTGCTGCTTGAAACGGATGTTCAGGTTCTGGTTCGCCACATACTGGCCAAACGTAGTCGCAACGATACTCACCTTGGCATGCCAATCGTCCATCGATTCGTTATCGGGAAGGGCATCCGTCTGCACCGACAAGATTCCGAAATGTTCCTCGATTCCTTCAATCGGCGCACAGAAGGAAACTCCGTGCGGGTGGTGGTGCAAATGGGTGCATCCACCTGTCAGGTTCGGATTGGAGTAGTCCGAGATAACAATATCGCCTGCATCGAAGCTGGCGCATTCCGCCGGACGGATGACATCGTCGCTAATCATATAGCCGCCGAAGGAAAGCACCTTGTGCAGGTCGGTCTGCGTCCCGGCATACATGTAGAGGATTCCGGAGGCGTTCGGGAAAAGTTTCGGGAGCAGTTCTTCCAGCGCCTTGACCACCTCGGGAACCGGCCGGTCCTTCAAAAGGCAGCGCGCGTACTTGCGCCAGGCTTCCAGCGGGAAGCCAACGCGGAGGGCAACTTCTTCAATTTTCTTCAAGGCTTCTTTTGCGGGAACCGCACCCTTCGGAAGCGGTAAATCTTCGGGTTCAGGTTCGGGTTTCTCGTTCACGGGCATCCTTGTCGCAAGGTCGAACCGTTCGCCTTTAATGGAATTGAGCGTTTCGGTGAATTCGACTTCGGCATTTTCGACCTTCTTGCGGCAGATAGAGAACAGGACGAAACCGAGGACCACGCCCCACGCCCCAATAAAGAAGAACTTTCCGCCGATAGAGAGACTCGTTTCGGGAACGAAATACGCAACGACGACCCCGGCAATGAATGCAACCAGCCAAAAGAAATAAGAAACCATACTCATGTCCATAAATGTAGTTAAAGAAATTCGGAATTCGGAATTCAGAATTCGGAATTGATATAAAATAAATCTAAATTTGCCTTTATGACCATTCTCGAAAAAATTGCGTTAGCTCTCCCTGCCGTCGAAAGCCCTGCCAGATACATGGGCGGCGAAGCGAACAGCGTCGTGAAGGACCACAGCCAGATGCTCTGCAACATGGCGTTCGTGTTCCCCGACAAGTACGAAATCGGCATGAGCAACAACGGAATCCGCATTCTGTACCACGTGATCAACCGCGAGCCGGACTTGCTGTGCGAAGTTTCGTTTGCGCCGTGGGACGACATGGCAGCCGAAATGCAGAAGTACGACATTCCGCTGTACAGCTACGCGACCTACACGCCGGTACGCGATTTCGAGGTGGTCGGCATGACGCTCCAGACGGAGCTGAACTTTACGAACGTGCCCTACGTACTCGACATTGCACGTATCCCCGTTTGGCAAAAGGACCGCAAGGAAGAAGACCCGATTCTTGTCGCCGGTGGCCCTGCCATGGCAAACCCCGAACCGGTTGCCGACTTCTTTGACGCCTTCATGATCGGCGACGGCGAAGACATGATTGTGAAGTTTTTGCGTTGCGTGGGCGAAGGCAGAAAGGCGGGCCTCCCCCGCGCCCAGATATTAGAGAATTTGTCCAAAATCGACGGCGTGTACGTACCGAGCTTACGTCCCGTGGTTACCAACGAATTTGGCGACATCGTTCCGGCTGAACCCGCCAAGGGCAGCTACCAGAATACCAACGGCGTTCGCAGGCAGTTCATTCCGGTCATGGACCCGAAGAACTACCCCATCAAGAACCTGATTGCGAACATGCAGCTGGTGCACAACCGCTTCAGTGTGGAAGTCATGCGCGGTTGCGCCCAGGGGTGCCGTTTCTGCCAAGCAGGCATTTGGTACAGGCCTTGCCGCGAGCTCGACCCCGATGACGTTCTGGACATCGCGAAGGCCGGCATCAAGGCAACCGGCGAACGCGAACTGGGGCTTTTGAGTCTTTCGACCGCCGACTACAAGCCGGTGGAAGGTTTGACCGATTCCATTATCGACGACCCGTTCTTCGATACCGTGGATGTTAGCCTCCCGAGTATCCGCGTAAACGCCTTCGGCGAAACGCTCGCTCAAAAGATTTCTGCCCTCAAGGGTGGCCGTAGCGCGACCTTCGCTCCCGAAACGGGTTCCGAACGAATCCGCAAGATGATCAACAAGACCATCAGCGACCAGGATATGTACAACGCCGCCGAACACGCCTTCAGTAGCGGCTTCAACAAGATTAAGTTGTACACAATGATCGGTTTCCCGACGGAAAACGAACAGGACATGGAAGCGTTCTGCAACCTGATCGAGAACCTCGTGAAAATCGGCCGCAAGTACCTGCGCGGATGCCAAATTGCAGTAAGTATGGGCATCCTGATTCCAAAGTCCTTCACTGGACTTCAATGGGCTCCGTTCATGGACAAGGAAACCGCCCTCAAGCACATCCGCTACGTGCGCGAAAGATTCTTCAAGCACCCGAACGTAAAGGTCAACTGGGCCGGCTGGGAAACGAGCTTCCTCGAAGCGATTTACAGCCGCGGTGACCGCAGGCTCGGCCCCGTGATTTACGCCGCCTACAAGAAGGGAATCATCTTCGAAAGCGACTCGTACCGTTTCGACTTCGAGAAGTGGCAACAGGTTTGGGAAGAATGCGGCTACGACACCAGCTGGGTGTACCGCATGCGCGAAAAGGAAGAAGTTTTCCCCTGGGATTTCATTCATGCGGGAACCTCCAAGCAGTATCTGCGCGGCGAATGGGAAAAGGCCTTCAAGGAAGACTCCGCTCCCGTGCCCAACTGCAAATGGGGCGACTGCCAGAAGTGCGGCATCCCTGGATTCGGCGCCGAAATCAAGCTCGCGAACGACCCGGTGCGCCACAAGGCCCCAAGCCGGACGCCCGAAGAAATCAAAAAACTTGTCGCTGAACGCCGCCCCACGCAAAAGAGCTGCCACAGCTACAAGATTACTTTCAAGAAGACAGGCCTCAGCCGATTCCTGCCGCACCAGAACATGCTTTCGTTCTTCGAGCGCACGTTCCTTTGCGCAGGCATTCCCATCAAGTTCAGCGAAGGTTTCAGCCCGAAGCCGCGCATCTCGAATATGGGCGCACTCCCGCTCGGTCTTGAAACTTATTGCGAAGTCATCAGCGTAGACCTGTTGCAACCGCTCGACATTTCCAAGGAGAACTTGCCGAAGATCATGGCCGAACTTTCGAGACCATTCCCGCGAGGCATGGAAATCGTGAACATCGAACCGCTCAAGGAAAAGCTCAGTAAGCACATGCCGACGGCGATGATCTACTCGTTTACGCCCGACAAAATGCCTGAAGGTATCATGGAAAAGTTCGAAAGCAAGACGCTCCCCGTGGTATTAAACCACCGCGGCCAGGAAATCAACCTGAACGAACACCTGCTCGGAATTCAAATTGCGGGTGGCGCCATCATCACCAAGGTCAAGTGCAACAACATGGGCACGACCGTGAGCCCGTTCAACATTTACGCGGCACTCATGGGAGTGGAATTCGACCCGAAAAAACTTGACGAAAGCTCCCGCCGCTACCTGATCAAGAAAATCGCGATGGAATTTTAGATTGGCATTCCCCTCGTATCCGGCCTATTTAGCAGATTTTACATAAGTTCAATACTCTAGGCGTTTTTTTAGATTATATTTCACGAAACCAAACCATAAGGAGTATTTTATGAAAAAGATGTTTTTGGCCGCCATTACGGCCCTCGCCCTCTGCAGCTACAGCTACGCCCAGGACGACTACGAAGATGAATACGAAGAAGATGCCCCGGCCCGCGAAGAAGCTGCTCCCGCGGTAGAAGAAGAAGACGAAGCTCCCGCTCCGGCACCTGCAGCAAAACCCGCAAAGAAAGCGAAAAAATCTGACGGCAGCGCATTCCTCGGCATCGGAATGGGCCTCACCTCCAATTTCGCCGACAAGGGCCTCAAGGAAATCGATGTCAAGATCAAGCTGAACGAAAGCATGATGGTTACCGCCATTCTCGGCCTGTACCACTTTGGCGAAACCTCTACCGAAACGAAGGCTGCCGGCCAGACCACGACCGTTGATGCAGGCGACAACCACACCGCCATTGCTCTCGGTGCAGGTTTTGACTACTTCCTGCCGACCCCGATTCTGCCGACCTCCGCAGGCATCGACTTGATCTATGCCAGCAACGGTGAAACCGAAGTTGTGGACGAAGCCACCAAGACGACCTCTACCGAATCTTCTGGCGATTTCATGATTGACCTCGTGTTCGGCATCCATGCAGAAATCGTTCCCAACATGATCCTTTCCGGCAAGGTGGGACTTGGCATTGACTACATCTTCCGCTCTAACGAAGTCAGCAACCAGCTCGGCTCCGTCGAGACCAGCGTCTCCCGTTTGGACTTCGGTCTGAAGGCTGGCGTCTACGCTACTTGGTTCTTCATGTAATCGAAAAAAGACCGTTCGCGTTCAAACAAGTGAGTTCGTCCCCAGCACGCTCACTCTCGCAACCGCCCCAGCTTAACGCATGGGGCTTTGTTGCTCACGGAGACCGTTCGCGTTAAATACAAAATTAGACCGCTCACAAAGCGGTCTTTTTTTATAATGGAAAACGCCCACTATTCCGCTGGTAAAATAATTTCGATGTGGCGGGTGCTTACGTTCAGGAAGTGCGTACGGAACAGGTCCTTTTCACTCTTGTCGCTGACTTTTACCTGCGTGACGGCAATAAAGTCCTTGTTTTCGCGGATGTAGTCCGTGAGGCGCTCGTCGCGGAGCGTGTCGATTTCGCCTGTAATGATAAAGCTGTCGGTCCAAATTTTAACTAGCATGCCTCAAATATAAAGTTTTTTTGATTTGCAAGTAGAAAAAAAGTGTTTTTTTGTTGCATTTTGGCTTTTTGAGTGTATTTTATTGGGTGTAAACGAGCGTTCAACCGAACACAAGGAGTTTTATATGACGACCAAGAAAACACTCAAGCTTACTCCAGGCAAGATGATTTACCACAACGCCGAATTTATTGATAGCGATGTTGGCCGTCCTATCCGAATTCTTTCGGAATTCATGGGTCCGAACCAGATTTTTGCCCAGGAAGGCATCAAGAACACCATCGTGTTCTTCGGTTCGGCGCGTACGCTCCCCATGAGCGAGATTAAGAAACGCCTGAAAAATTGCAAGAACAAGAAAGAGGCCATGCGTCTCAAGCGCCTTTCTCTTGTCGCCGAATACTACGATGCCGCTCATGAACTCGGCGCGAAACTTGGCCGTTGGGCCAACAAGCAGCACAAGGGATTCGCCCTGATGACCGGCGGCGGCCCCGGCATCATGGAAGCGGGTAACCGCGGCGCAAACGACGTGGGCACATCCTCCGTCGGCCTCAATATCAAGTTGCCGTTCGAGCAGCACCCGAACCCCTACATCGACGACGAACTGAACTTGCAGTTCCGCTATTTCTTTATCCGTAAGTACTGGTTCATGAAGATGGCGCGAGCCCTCGTGGTGTTCCCCGGCGGTTTCGGCACCCTCGACGAAATGTTCGAACTGCTGACTCTTATCCAGACCAAGAAATACGGCGACCGTATGCCCGTCGTGATTTACGGCGGTAAATACTGGAACCAAATTATCAACTGGGACTATCTGGCCGACACGGGAATGATCGACAAGGAAGACCTCAAGCTGTTCCATATCTGCGATACCGTCGAAGACGCATACAATATCATTACGACGGCACTCGAAAAGACGATGGAATAGCGCGCCTTCGGCGCGGTTGGTAGAAAATAGCTATCTTTGGGGCATGATTCGCAACATTCTGGCAGAAACATTAGACCGCGTATCCAGAAACCTGGCGCTTCGCCCCAACTACACCATGGAAGAATACCAGAGGTGGTTTGACCAGAATCCCGAATACATGCACAACGGGGCGATGCAGCATATCCAGCTGGTGGAGCCGCTGACTCTCGAAGGCACGAACAACCTGTACCGCGCCCAGTTCTGGCTGGAACATCCGAACGACCCGAGCCGCTACGTCGAACAGGAAATCGTCGTCAAGATTTGCAAATTCTGGGCGAGCCCCGGCAAGAACCGCCTGCACCGTCTGAATATGCTCCTGAGCGCTTTCCAGGACGAAATCCGCATCAACAACTTGATTCACGCCACGAACATCGAAGGCGTGGTTCAAAGCATGGGCGGAGGCATCGCCGGTAGGCACCCGTACCTGAAAATGGAGTTCATCAAGGGCTGTTCGCTGGACAGACTTTTCAGAAAAGACCTCACCGACGACGACATTCTGCACCGTGTAGCGCAGCTCGCCTACCTTGCGAACACCATCAGCCAGCTGCACTACTACCAGATTGTCCACAAAGACCTGAAACCCAAGAACCTGTTGCTTTGCCAAAACCCGCAACACAAGAACAACCATAAGATTCTTATTTGCGACTTCGGTTACGCACAGGCAAAGCTCCGCGAATCCGTCACCGAATACGGTGGCCAGATAACGCCCTGCTACAGCGCCCCGGAACAGGCAATCATGGGCGAGAACCTTTCCACATCCGTCGACTATTTCAGTTTCGGAATCATCGTTCATGAATACCTGACGGGCGAGCCGCTTTTCCCTCATTCGATGGATATATTCATCGAAGACGGTTACCGCATTACCGACCGTTACCTGGAATACCTGAAGACCGGACGCGAAAACCGTTTCAACGATCCGCGTTTCCCGGAACTTGCGCAATGGATTGACAACCTCACGATTTTCGACAGTTTCGAGCGCATGCAAAACAGCCCGAACCTGTTCGACATCGCCCACAAGCTACGCGAACGCGTGAATGCCCAAGGGTATCGCGACGTCAACACGGATTTCTTGTGGAACCAGTTGCGCGAATACAACCGTTTTTAGTTTGTTAAAAATCGCAACCCTTGACGCAGCGGTTCTGCTGGAATTCCGCCTCCAGGACCTTGACGCCACGATTGTAGCGGCGGTACGGTCCCTCGCGTAACCCCTTATCAAAAGTCATTTCTTCCTTAAGGCCACCCAGGTCGTCGAAAACCTTGGCAACGCCATGCAACTGGCCACGCATATACGGCAACTTGCGGCGGAGCTTCCCCTGGTCGTCCCATTCTTCAGTCAGACCGTCCAGGATTCCGCCACGGTAAATTTCCTTGCTTTTCTTGGAGCCGTTTTCGAAATAGACCGTCGAAACGCCCTCTTCGATTCCATTCTTGTAGCCGATAGTCTGCCAGAGTTTTCCATTCTCGAAATAGCTCTTGAACACGCCGTCGAGCTTGCCGTTTTTATATGGAGCCTCGATAGCGACCTTGCCATTCGGATGATAACTGTAGGCTATACCCTCACGAATGTCGGTTCCTCCCTGGACCGTATAAAGGCGTGAAAGGGTACTGTCCGCGTAAAATTCTCTTATCGTATCGAGCGTCACCGCCGGCGAATTCTGCGCTACAGCGACCGAGCAGAGCCCACATAGAGAAATACACAACAGAAATACTTTTTTCACGCTTACAAATGTAGCTTTATCGCCAATAATTATGTATTTTGCGAGTGCTTATGCGCATTACTTTTTTAAATCCGCCATTTCATCCGATGTTCAGTCGCGAGTCGCGCAGTCCGTGCGTGACCAAGTCTTCTACCCTTTATTGGCCTATGTTCCTGAGTTACGCCGCCGGCACTGTCGAGGCGGACGGGAACGAAATCCAGCTGATCGACAGCCCCGCCATGGAGCTCGACCTGCCGAAGACCTTGGACGGCATCAAGAAGTTTGACCCGGAACTCGTGATTTGCAGCACGAGTACGCCGAGTATTTTGAACGACCTCAAGGTGGTACACGCCATCAAGGAAGCGCTTCCGAAAACGAAGATTGCTATCATGGGTACGCACGCTACCGCCGAACCGCTGGAATCCATGGAAATGGAACCCAGCCTCGATTTCGTGATTATCGGCGAAGCGGACTACACCGCGAGGAACCTCGCCCGCTACCTGCGCGGCGACATCAAGGAAATTTCCAGCATCGCGGGCCTCGCCTTCCGCAAGGCCGACGGCACCGTCGATTTTCAGCCCGAAGGCCCGAAGATCGAAAACCTCGACGAAATCCCGTGGGTGTCCAAGGTTTACCGCAAGTACCTGTACAGCTGCTACAAGAAGTACTTCTACGGCGCGAACCTGAACCCGCTGATCGTGATTCTGAGTGGCCGCGGCTGCCCGAACCGTTGCAGCTACTGCGTGATTCCACAGACGCTGAACGGCCACAAGTTCCGCCGCCGCTCGCCGAAGGACGTGGTCGACGAACTGCAGTACATCAAGGACAACTTTGACGACCTCGGCGAAGTCTTCTTCGAAGACGACACCTTTACCGCAAGTCACGAACACGTTCGCGAAATCTGCAACCTGATTCTGGAACGCGGCCTCAAGATTACGTGGAGTTGCAACGCCCGCGCCGACGTGCCGCTCGACCTGCTCAAGCTCATGAAGAAGGCCGGCGGCCGCGAAATGTGCGTGGGCTTCGAAAGCGCCAGCCCGGTGGTTCTCGAAAACATCCACAAGGGTGTGAAGAATACCGACAAGGCCATCGAGTTCACGAAGAACGCCCGCAAGGCTGGACTCCTAGTGCACGGCTGCTTTATGGTCGGTAACCCGGGCGACACGCCGGAAACGCTCCGCATGACGCTCGACTACGCCAAGAAGTTGAACCCGAATACAGCGCAGTTCTACCCCATCATGGCATACCCCGGCACCGAGGCTTACAAGGAAGCTCTCGCTAGCGGCGCATTGCAGACAAAGGATTACAACCAGTGGCTGGACAAGGACGGTTTCCACCGCACCACCATCCAGCGCGGCGAACTCACCAGCCAGGCACTCGTCGACTTCTGCGACAAGGCCCGCCGCGAATTCTACCTGCGCCCGAGCTACATCCTGCGTCAGGGTATCATGGCAATCAAGAACCCGCGTGAACGCTACCGCGTGCTGCGTGGATTCGGCACGCTCGTGAAGCACCTGTTCCGCAAGCACGGACAGCTCGCCCCTGTGGCGCGCCAGGCCCCGACTAATAAGGCGTAGGGGAAGCACTACATTTTAAACCCAGCATCAACCATGCATTTTTGGGCGAAGCAATTTGCTTCGTCTTCTTTTTCGGGAAAATTGTGCGTGATTTCGATGTTCTGCAGGCAAATTCCCTTCTTGCCATGATAAAGCACATGAGCCAGTTCATGAAAGAACGTAAACCACATCGTCGCACGCTTCTCGAAGCGGTCATGCAGCTGAATCAGCGGGACATCCTTGTACCAACGGTACATGCCATGAATCGGCGCGCACTTGAAGTTCTGCACGAACAGTACGCGGATTCCGATTTTGCGGCAGATTTCCTGTAAACCCGTCATGCAATCATCCACCACCTCGGCTTCCGGCGTCCAGTAGGTAATGCGTTTTTTGCCCTTCGGGCGCACCTTGTTGGCCGCCGCAAAAGCAATGATTTCGGGGAGAGCCGCCTTCAAACGCTTGCGCACCGGAATCTGTTCCTGCTTTTCCATCGGGGCCCGGTCCGCAAGAATCTCGCCTCGGCGAATCCATGCCGAAGTCGCGTACGGATCCTTGACATCGGCCAGCGAGATACGGAAAGCCACCTTAAGCTTGGCATCCTTGTAGTAACCGTCCCATGCCTGGGGGGAGGCCACCGCGAAGAACTTGAGGAGAGGCATCAACGATTTTTCGTCACCTTTATTGTACTGCACCCAATCGCGTACATTGATTTCTGAAGGAAAAGATTTCTTCCAAAGAGACTGATCCGAAAGCGAAGCCTTGATGCGCTCGCGCGAGAGGAATTCATCGAACGACATCTGACGGCGTAGCCAGTAAATCGCCGGAATTTCCGTAATCATCTCTAACATTATCGCCACATCAGGCGTTATGCGGCTGTTACCCTGCAAAATATCATTCACCGCCTTGGGCGTATAGCCCATGCGTGCAGCCAAATCGTTGGCATCGAGGCCCATTTCTTCTAACTTTTCCGACAGCGTCCTACCTGGCGGAGTCACATAAGCCAATTCATCACATCTATATACCTGCATAAACGCTCCTAATCAACCTCTAAATTTTAATAAACCTATAATATACATTAAAATTTCAATAAAAGCAATAGGTATATCATTTTTCTAAAAACTTTTATATATTTGGGAGAAAGGAAAGAAAAGTGGTTGTTTCCATTTTGGAAACAACCACTAGTACGCATCTAAAGATTATTGCAGATTTACATGCCAAAGAATTCGTTCACTTTTTCGCAGACAAAGTCTATTTCTTCGGTTTTCAGGCCAAAGAACATCGGCAGGCGCAGCAAGCGATTGCTTTCGTTGGTGGTATACTTGTCTTCGCCATTAAAGCGACCGAATCGCAAGCCCGCAGGCGAGCTATGCAGCGGCACATAGTGGAACACCGCCAGAATGCCGTTATACACCAAATGCTTGAGGAGCGCCGTACGCGTCTGCAAGTCCTCGACCTTCAGGTAGAACATGTGCGCATTATGCTTGCAATGTTCCGGAATGAACGGCAACTCGACCAAGCCCTTGTCGGCCAGCGGCTGCAAGCGTTCGCGATAAGCGTTCCAGCTCGCCATGCGGTTGTCGTTAATTTCATCGGCGCATTCCAGTTCCGCATAAAGATAAGCTGTGTTGAGTTCGCTCGGCAAGTAGCTGGAGCCAAGTTCTACCCATGTGTACTTGTCGACTTCGCCACGGTGGAACTGGCAGCGGTTCGTGCCTTTTTCACGGATGATTTCGGCGCGGTCGCAATACTTTTTGTCGTTGATGAGCAAGGCACCGCCCTCACCCATGCTATAGTTCTTGGTTTCGTGATAGCTGTAGCAACCAAAGTCACCGAGCGTCCCAAGCGCTTTGCCCTTGTAAGTCGCCATCATGCCCTGCGCGGCGTCTTCCACCACGAACAGATTGTGGCGCTTTGCAATCTCGTTGATTTTGTCCATCTCGCAAGCCACGCCCGCGTAGTGCACCGGCACAATCGCCCTCGTCTTCTCGGTGATGGCAGCCTCGATCAGATTCTCGTCTAAGTTCATCGTGTCGGGGCGAATGTCCACAAACACGCACTTGGCCCCCTGCGACACGAACGCATCGGCCGTACTCACGAACGTAAACGACGGCATAATCACCTCGTCGCCAGGCTGAATATTGCAAAGTCGCGCTGACATTTCAAGCGCATGCGTGCAGCTCGTAGTCATCAGTGCCTTCACCGCACCGGTATGCTTTTCAAGCCAATCGTGACACATCAAGTTATAAGTGCCATCACCACAAATACGGCCACTTTCGACGGCCTGTTTCACATAATCGAGTTCGAGCCCCACGAACGGCGGCTTGTTGAATGGAATCTTAGTCATAGTGCAAATATAGACAGAATTCTGCGACACCACTTATCATCGTGCGTCACCATTTTCTTTTGGAAGTGTCTCCCTAATTTCCTTAATCACATACTGCGGCGAGTCGTTGATACAAATATAAATTCGACCAATGTACTCACCAATAAGGCCAAGCATCATCAAAATGCAACCGCCAATAATCAGTATGAGCGCAATGATGGTGCTCCAACCATCCACCGTGGTAATGCCAAGCAAGCGCCGAACAATTACGAAAATTGAGAATGCGAAACCCAAGAAAGCAAAGAAGAATCCAAGAAACGTACTTGCACGCAAGGGCTTGACGGAGAACGCCGTAAAGCCGTTGAGCCAAAGCCCCAGCAAGCGCGCAAACGAATAGCCCGAAGTTCCTTCAAGGCGAGAACGGTGATTCGTTTCGACCCAGGCAATCTTGCGGGTAATGCGGAGAACAAGCCCCACGAGATACGGGTATGCATTTTTGTAGTTGCACATCTCGCGGATTACAAAGTTGCGTGCAATATAGAAGCTGCTCCCCTTGAAATCTTTCGGAGGCTCAAGCATCATCTCGCCCATCTTGCCTGCCATCCACGAACCGAAGCGACGGAACAGGTTCTGCTTAATTTCATGGTAATAAGCGTACACCACGTCGTAGCCTTCTTCCAACTTAGAAATCAGGTCGTTCAGGGAATCCAAAGGAGCCTGACCGTCGTCGTCCAGCGACACCACGTACTCGCCGGAACATTTGCCATAGCCAGCCATCAGCGCCGAATGCTGCCCAAAATTCTTGGCCAGGTTGATACCGATGATACACTTCTCTTTTCGTGCGAGCCCCTCAATAACACTCCACACGTTGTCCGGGCTGCAGTCGTTCACTAATACGATCTCATAACTATCACCAGGACGTTTGGCTGCCATCTCGCTATTGATTTCTTCCACCACGGTGGTGATGGTCTTTTCGGAACGGTAACAAGGAATTACAAATGAAAACTTCGGCATAATTTTCTCCGAGAGTAAATATATAACTATGCGATCACTACAAGCACCATTCAATCATTTTTTGACGACTTTTTATACACTTTTCAATCATTTAAATGCACCACGCCATATAAGACGGAATCTTCAACGTATCTCCTTCAACAGCCAACTGCTTAGGGTGGATAACGATTGATTCGCCCACTCGCCTTTTAAATTTATCTTTAAACTTACCTATTGATGTCGTCGTATAGTTTTTTGAAGACTTCACCTCTACAGGAAACACCTTGAAATTCATCTTACTTTCATTAGAAAGCAAGAAATCTATTTCCATAGAATTGCGATGCTTTACAGCATCGTATTCCGTATAGAAGAACAGTTTTCTTCCTTTGGCGCGAATCATCTGAGCAATCATATTTTCATGAAGCATGCCCTCATTCAACGAAAGTTTGCCGTCCATAATCGCCTTATACAACTGGTATGAGGCAATTTCGTTTTCACTGAAAGCAAGGCTCACCAAAAGACCCGTATCACACAGATAGCACTTGACCAACGAATCGTTCTTATTAAGAGCGAAGCCGACATTAGGATCGTCACATTTATAACAAAGATTGCAAATCATTGAGTCGTCTAGCCAAAAGAGCGGCTCATCATATTTGGAGAAGGTCGCCGCATTGGATTTGTCGATCTCGGTAAGGACAATTTTTTTCTCGTGAGTCGAAAGATAGCCTGGAATATTTTCAAAAATTGCAGAGACTTTGGAATTATAACGCCAAGAAGCCTTCCTGATATCATCACGATAGAGATTCAGAATTTTCCGTTTTTCCTTGTCGCTCTTCGAGAAATCCCGATTATTCTCTACATACGCAACAATGCTTTGAGGCATGCCGCCCACCAGCATATACTCTCTAAAAAGGCGCGTTGCACGCTTATGGAAGTGGTCTTCCAAAGGTTTCTTTTCTGCAAAGCATTTGTCAATATACTCCAGCAAAACATCTTCACCCAAAGCCCTTGCAAATTCCTCGAAATCACAAGGGAACATTTTTAATTTTTCTTCTTCGGAGGGAATCGTTATGTCGTCAACATTCTCCTTTATCGAAATCAGCGATCCTGTCTCAATGAAATCGTAACGACCATCCGCCACAAGATACTTTATAGATTCTCGCGCCTTCGGGAATCTCTGAATTTCGTCAAAGATAATCAGCGAATCTCTTTTGAACAGAGGCTTATTGTATTCCAGAGACAGAACCTGGAAGAAAACATCCAAGTTGCTCAAGTTCGTCTCGAAATTATCGCGGACCTTTTTGGACGCCTTGTTAAAATCAACAAGAATATACGACCTGTATTCACGTTCGCCGAACCGCTCGGCCACAGTGGATTTACCGATTCGACGAGCCCCCTCTATCAGCAGAGCGCTCTTCCCATTGGACTCTTTTTTCCATTCCACAAGACGATTGTAGGCTTTTCTCTGAATTTCCATAGACACCACCCTCTTCAACAGTGCGCAAAGTAAAATATACCCAATTCACCAACAGAGCGCAAGGTATTTTTTGTAAAAACCCCCAACAATGCGCCAAACAACACGCATTTTAAGCGCCCAAAGGGCGAACAGTCACACACGAATATATATTACATAATTATCATAAAAATGATGATCATCGTGAAAAAGACGGTAAAAACGCTTTTTTGCGATAGTTGTAACGAGCCTACACCGCGACCTTGAACACAATACCACCAGTCACATAGCGGTGGATGATGGAATTGATGAGAGTCTGGTAAGGCATACCCGCTGCCTTCGCCATTTTCTTAATGCCATTCAGGTCGTCAAGTTGCATACGAATGGTAATGTTCTTCGCCGAAGCGGACATAATATCCGCACGAATCCGATCTTCCTCTTCTTGCGGGAGCGGAACAGTTTCACCATTCTCAATAGCTTCCATCAAGGCGCGTTCTTCTTCGTCTATCGGCTCATCCATGAATTTTGAGTTCCCCATTTTCGAACCTCCTCTGGTATAAACGGCTTTTGAACGCCGTTTTAAGGAAATAAGTTCCATCGTTTTCCTCAACAAAAGGAGCACAATGAACGTATCCATCCACAAGGACTAGAAACAATCTTTGACCATTATGATCAGTTTGGTTATTAACCATCCTAGTGATAAAACGGCCCGCAAGAATTTCTTGCCTTACAGACTCCATATCGACGCCGTGCTTCTGTTTGACCAGGAGAGCCTTCCCCAGATCAAAGCGCACCTTCATCTCTATATTTATAATATACATAATTTACAAATCCAAGTCAAGCACATTCCAAACTTTTTCACCCCACGGATAGTATAAATCCGTGACTTGAGCAAAATTCTGTCTATAAGGGAATATCAGGATTTGATTGGCACAACGGCAACTTTTCTATTCATCATAACCTCCCTGCGGACAGGCATAAAACCGCAGCGTTTTAAATTTTTGAGCACTAGAACATTTGTTCACCATAAAATATAGTTTCAAGAAAGAGATTTGTCAAAAGACATCCCTTTCCTACGCATTTCCGACCTTTTCTCGTCTTAACCTGTTTCGGCGGGACGTTGTATCATACATTAAATTTTACATTATACAAAAAATGTTCACCACAAAAACCATAGTCACGTCCCTGTTTTGGAAGTTCATGGAGCGCTGCGGCACAAGCGGCGTACAATTCGTGACGTCAATCGTCTTGGCACGACTACTGTTGCCCGAGGACTTCGGCCTAATCGCCTTAGTCACAGTATTTATTACTATCGCAAACGTATTCGTCCAGAGTGGTTTCGGCACCGCGCTCATACAAAAAAAGGATGCAGACGATTTAGACTTTTCGTCAGTCTTCTACGCAAGCCTCTTAATTGTCTCAGGACTCTATATAATTCTCTTTTTTACGGCCCCGTTGGTCGCCGATTTCTACGACCACCCCGAACTGGCGACCATAGTTCGCGTCTTGTCCCTGACGCTGTTTTTCGGCGCACTCAATTCCATTCAAGAAGCCTACATCGCTAGGAACATGCTTTTCAAGAAGCTCTTCTGGCGGAGCCTGGGTGCACTCGTCCCTTCCGCAGCGATTGGCATTACTTGCGCATTGAAGGGCTTCGGCGTTTGGGCGCTGGTCATTCAGCAACTCTGCGATGTTTTCTTGATGTGCGTATTTATGTGGTTTACTGTCAAATGGCGCCCACAACTCCATTTTTCCTTTGAGCGCGTGAAAAGATTAATGTCTTTCGGATGGAAATTCGCTTCAGCAGTTTTACTAAACACACTTTACACGAACAGCTTAAATCTAATCACAGGTAAAATTTATTCTCCAACATCACTAGGATACCTGTCACGTGGCGAGCTATTCCCTCTCGCGATTGTAGCTAATTTAAACACGGCCATTCAATCTATTTTATTCCCAACATTGTCATCCGTTCAAACAGATGTTTCTACAGTCAAATATGTAACACGCAAAACAATAGTCTCCAGCACATTTATCATTTTTCCCATAATGGCCATACTTTTTGTTTTAGCTGAACCAATTGTGCTTGTCATTTTGGGAGAAAAATGGCTCCCCTGCGCTCCATTTGTTCAGATATTCTGTTTCACATACAGCCTTTGGCCCATTCACACGTCTAATTTGACTGCCATAAATGCCATAGGCCGGAGCGATATTGTGCTAAAACAGGAAATTATAAAAGACCTATTAGGAATTTTAATATTCGTTCTGTTTATAATTAATTCAGAAACATTGATTGGCGCAATCAAATCCTATATTCCAATAGCAATTGTCGGACTTGTTGTAAATATATGGCCTAACAAAAAAAAGATAGGGTATGGAATTTGGGAACAGCTTAAAGATATTGCTCCATCATTCCTATTAAGTGTTTTAACTGGATTTACAGTTTACCTTTGGAGCGCATTATTCGACAATCCCATCTTTTTAATTATTTCTTCGATTTTTATTGGATTTGTGTTTTTTTTCATTTTTTCAATTATATTACATTTAGAAGGACTTCGTTATTTAGTCCAAACATATAGGGATTATAAGAATGGCAAGCGATAAAACTGTTACAAGAAAGCCCATAATAAACAAAATACTTCCCCATATAGGAAGAATTTATAGAATTACGCCTAGACCTATTTGGCATTTTTTCAGTTCACTCATCTCACTTTATTACGAATCTAAAATTTCGGGCCAGTATTATTGTCCCGTGTGCAAGCAAAGCGTCGCTCGTTTTAAGCCATTACCCATCACTTTTGATATGATGTCAGAAAAATGTCTTTACATCCATCCAAAACATCTAAACGAAATGATGAATACGCACGCTTATTCTTGTCCCAAATGTGGAGCACAAGACAGAGAACGCGTATATGCAATGTATTTGTCGCAAGAGTTCAGTAAAATGAAAGAAACCGGGAAAACATACAATTTCCTTGACTTCGCCCCATCTCCATCTTTAAGTAAATTTATAAAGAAACATAGTTTCATCAATTACAGATCTGCCGACCTTTACATGAAAGGAGTAGATGACAAAGTCGATATAACAGACCTGCATATTTACGAATCAGGTTCTTTTGACATGATTCTATGTTCTCATGTATTGGAGCATGTTGAGCAAGATATTAAAGCCATGAAGGAATTATATCGAGTTCTAAACAAAGATGGCTTTGCAATAATTGTCGTTCCTATAAATCTAGGCTTAAAAGAGGATTTTGAGGACCCAACAAAGACATCTGAAAGTGACCGATGGAAATATTTTGGTCAAAATGACCACGTACGCGTTTATTCAAAAAAAGGTTTTGTATCCAAACTGGAATCCGTTGGATTCCAAGTTCATCAATATGGGGTGGATTTTTTTGGAATGGCAGAATTTGAACGTTGCGGCATCCATCCCCGTTCTATATTGTATGTGGCAACTAAATGAACAACGATAGAATAAACGTAATCTCGCCCCTTATCCCCGATTTGGAAGAATTCATTCCAATGCTTCGGGACATTTGGGACCGCAAGTGGCTTACCAATAACGGCCATTATCACCAGGAACTGGAAAAAGCCTTGGCGGAATATCTCGGCATTCAGTATCTGTCCCTGTTTACTAACGGAACCCTCCCCCTGATTACTGCATTACAAGCGCTACGTATTACCGGCGAAGTCATTACAACGCCATACAGTTTTGTTGCCACCACACACGCCATCTGGTGGAATGGGCTAAAGCCGGTGTTTGTCGATGTTGAAGAAGAAACAGGGCTTATTGACCCCGAAAAGATCGAAGCGGCCATTACCCCAAAGACATCGGCAATTATGCCTGTGCACGTTTACGGCAACCCCTGCAACATGGAACGCATTCAGGAAATTGCCGACATATATGGTCTCAAGGTGATTTACGACGCGGCGCACGCATTCGGAGTCAAGGTCAACGGCAAGCCCGTTCTTGAAAATGGCGACATGAGCACGCTCAGTTTCCACGCCACCAAGGTCTACAACACCGTAGAAGGCGGCGCACTTATTTGCCATGATGCCGCCACCAAGAAAAGAATTGACTACCTGAAGAACTTCGGATTCGCCGGAGAAACAACCGTCGTTGCCCCAGGAATCAACAGCAAGATAGACGAAGTTCGAGCCGCATACGGGCTCTTGAATCTAAAGCAGGTGGACGCCGCAATTGCCAGCCGTAAGGCAACCGCCGAAAAATACCGCGCAGCATTAAAAAATGTTCGCGGCATACGCATCTTACACGATATCGAGGGGGTGCACCATAACTACGCCTATTTCCCGATTTTCGTAGACGAAAAGGAATACGGTATGAGCCGCGACGCCCTCTATGAAAAGCTCAAAGAGCACAACATCTATGGTCGTCGTTACTTCTACCCGCTTATCAGCACATTTAGCGCATACAAGGGTTTGGAATCCGCCCGTCCAGATAATTTGCCTATAGCGCACAAGTTGGCGGATCAAGTGATTTGTCTGCCCATGTATGCAGGGCTTAATGATGAAGAAGTAAATAGAGTTGTTTCAATCGTTCAAAAGTAACCGTATGAAGAAGTTAATGATTCTTGGCGGTTCTCGCTATGCGGTTCCTGTTATAGAAGCGGCGCATAAGCTTGGTCTTTATGCGATTACTGCGGATTATCTGCCCGATAATATTGCGCATAAGTTCTCGGACCAATATGTGAATGTAAGCATCATTGAGAAAGAAAAGGTTCTTAAGGCAGCTCAAGAGCTACAAATTGATGGAATCGTAAGTTTCGCATGCGATCCAGGTGTTGTAACAGCTGCTTATGTAGCAGAAAAAATGGGCTTGCCATTCCAGGGATCGTATAAATCAACTTTGATTCTGCAGGATAAGGGGCTTTTTCGCAAATTCTTGATGGAAAACGGATTCAATGTTCCTCATGCAAAAAGTTATTCCGCCAAGAATGAGCCTCTTGACGACATAAATTTCTTTACGTGGCCAATTATTGTAAAACCTGTGGACTCCGCTGGCAGCAAGGGTGTGACCAAGGTGACTTCGCCTGAGAATCTTCCTGCTGCAATTGAGACTGCGCTTGGTAGCTCTCACAATGGCCACTTCATCATCGAAGAATTTTTGACTTTTGATGGCTATCATTCCAGTGCGGATCCGTTTACTGTTGATGGAAAGCTCGCTTTCTCAACATATTCGGACCAATTATTTGATAAAGAGGCTGACAATCCCTATACGCCGGCTTTGATTATTTGGCCATCGTCCATGAAAAAGACGAACCAAGATTATCTGGATAAGGAAATCCAGCGTTTGATGACGCTACTCGGCATGAAGACGGGTATTTACAATATTGAGACATGTGTTGGTATTGATGGAAAGCCTTATATTATGGAGGTTTCTCCGCGCGGAGGAGGATGCAAGATAGCAGAATTGCAGAGGCTTGCTTTTGGAATTGATTTGATTGAGAATGAAGTACGTGCCGCTGTGGGAATGCCGTTGATTGATGTTCATCAAACAGAATGCGATGGACATTGGTGTGAATTTGTGATTCACGCAAGACCTGGTCAAAGCGGAATTTTCAAGAGAATGGATATTGATGAGGATATCCGATCTAAATATGTTAAGGTTATCGACATGACTACGAAGGAAGGCGATATGGTTCACCCCTTTACAGGGGCAAACATGAGTCTGGGCGACATGTTTCTGCGCTTTAATTCCCGTGAAGAAATGGATTCTGTGATGGCCCATTCTAACGAATGGCTGAAAATTATACTAGAGTAGAAGATACATATGAAACCAATCGGTGGTTATTTTGGATGGGAATTCCCTCCTGCAAAAAGCAGCGGGTTGCATGACGGTGAAATTTTACTGAATAGTTGCCGCCATTCCCTTGAATATATCCTTCGTGGTCTAAAAGATGTTTCGCATGTTTGGGTTCCGTATTTTACGTGTGAGGTTGTACTAGATCCTTTAAAGAAACTTGGCATCCCACATCGTTTTTATCATATAAACGAAAATCTTGAAATTGCAACCAGCATTGAATTAGAAGAAAACGAATACATTATTTATACAAACTACTACGGCATAAAAGATGCTTATGTAAAATCACTTGTGGTGAAATACGCGAACAGACTGATTATCGACAATGCTCAGGCGCTTTTTTGTAAGCCCCATAAAGACTGTCATCAGATATATAGCCCGCGCAAGTACATCGGCATGCCTGACGGCGGATTGGCAATAACCTCAATTCCAGATAAATCCGCTGAATTACCTATAGATACATCTTATGGAAGGTGTATGCATCTTTTGAAGCGGCATGAACTTTTCCCATTAGAAGGTTACAAAGATTTTCAAAATGACGACGGAAAGATTTCTAATTGCGAAATTTCTCGCATGAGTATAATATCAAACAGTATTTTTGTATCAGTTGATTTTGGCGTTGTAAAAGAAAAACGTCGCAAGAACTTTTCATTACTTCATGAAATTTTGGGAAGAAGCAACAAACTAAGCATTCCCTCTATGGATAGTTACGAATGTCCCTTGGTTTACCCCTATTGGATAGACAACGGTTCAGACCTTAAAAAAGAGTTGATCGCAAACAATATTTTTGTTGCTACATACTGGCCAAATGTTCTTGAATGGGCGGAACCCAACGATATTGAATATGAACTTGCAAAAAATAATGTCTGCATCCCCATAGACCAAAGATATGGGGAGGATGAAATGAAATATATTTTAAGCAGAATTACGACAATATGAGTACAAATGTCTTAATTTTTCCATGCGAAAGCAACAGTAACGAGCTTCACGATGCTCTTTCCTATTGCTTTAATATAAATGTCTTTGGAGCATCATCTGTTGCACGTCACGGGAAATACATATACAGAAACTATGACAGTACTCTTCCTTACATAACGGACGAGTCGTTCCTTGAAAGATTCAACAATTATTTAGACTTACATAAAATTGATATTATCATTCCACAACATGATACAGTCGCCTTATTCCTAGCAGAGAACAAGGACATGATTCATGCAAAAATTGTTCAAAGCGATTTACATACAAACCGAATCTGCCGAAGCAAAATTCTAACGCACGAACTTTTCTCCGATTGCGATTTTACACCTATTCGATTCAAAAATTTAGAAGAGACCGTTTTTCCAGCATTTATCAAACCAGACATTGGAGAGGGGGGGCACGGGGCTTTCATTGCTAATCGGAAAGATGATCTTCTCGAAATATCTTTCGATAAACATCTTGTTACAGAATTCTTACCTGGCAAGGAATATACGGTAGATTGTCTTACGGATAAAAACGGAACATTGCGCTACATTTCGCCACGAACTAGAGATCGTATTATGGCGGGAATTTCTATTGCAGGACACACCGAATCAGTTTCGGATGAAATAAAATCTATTGCAGAAACAATCAATTCAAGATTGTCTTTTGAAGGATTGTGGTATTTCCAACTTCGCGCCGACAACAATGGAAGGTTAAAACTGATGGAAATATCAGTCCGATGCGCAGGCGGAATGTGTTTAACAAGGGCAAAAGGAATAAACCTGCCGCTTTTATCTATATATATAGCATTAGGGCAAGAGGTCTCTATTTTTGACAATGGACAGAATGTCGAAATGGACCGCACCCTAATTAGTCGCTATAACATTCACATCAACTACGAGCATGTATATATTGATTTTGATGATACAATCACCCTTCGCGGAGATATAAATCCTCTAGCAATGTTTTTCCTTTATCAATGCAAAAATAAAAAGAAACAAGTTCATTTGCTAACACGACATATTGACAATATAAAAGAGTCCTTGCAAAAATTCTCTATATCCGAAAGTCTATTTAAGGACATTATTCATATACAAGATGGAGAGCCTAAATCCGCTTACATCAAGCAAGAAAATGCCATATTTATTGACAATATGTTCAAAGAGCGGCAAGAGGTTAAAGAAACGCGCAAAATTCCAGTATTTGACGCAGATGGATTTGAATTTTTACTTGATTGGAGAATATAATTTTTCTTGTAGCAAAATATGATTAACGACGAAAAAAGCATCATAAAAAAATGGAAAAAGAGTAATCTTAACCCGATGGTTTCGATTTGTTGTATCGCATTTAACCAAGAGCGCTACATATCAGACGCCCTTGATGGTTTTTTAATGCAGGATACAGACTTTCCATTCGAAATATTGATTCATGACGATGCTTCAACAGACAAAACAGCAAATATCATTAGGAATTACGAAAAAAAATATCCAAATATTATAAAGCCGATATTCCAGATAGAAAATCAATATTCTAAAGGTGTTGATGTTTTTCACATAAACGCCAAACGGGCCATAGGAAAATACATTGCAATTTGCGAAGGAGATGACTATTGGACAGACCCGCATAAATTACAAATGCAAGTAGATTGGCTTGAAGCACATCCAGAATATTCAATGAGCTTTCATGCTGCACTAGAAAAAAATGAAAGCAAATTATACACGGATTCAGAACATAGTTTGGTGCAAGACAAAGATTACACGTCAAAAAATCTATTAAGCCATTGGATAATTCCCACTGCATCTGTAGTTATGAGACGTGAGTGTGCATTTTTCCCCTATAAAAATCCCCAAAAAATAGTTTATAGCGATTATTTTATTTTTTTCGCTTGTCTCACATTAGGCCAAGTGAGAGGCTTTTCAAAAAAAATGTCTGTTTATCGAGTCAACCAAAGCAGTGTTACTCACAATCCCAAATACAAAAAAGACATTATCTTCAAAATGCCTGATAATTGGGAGTGCTTTAAAGAAAATTTTCCCTTTGCTCCACAACACGAAGTTAATAAGATTTTGGCATTTTATTATTGGCAACGAGCTGGCTATCAACAAACATTGCAACAATCACTTAATGACCGGAAAAAAGCCTTCTCTACAGCCCCGCTCGTTGCGTTTCTTATGATTTTTCGTCCAATTGTAATGTACGCAATTTCTTTTTTTTCAAAGTTTTTCGATAGTGCAAAAATTAGAGGACTTGTGAGAAAAGTAACTAGTAAGGTGTAATATTACGCTACAAGTCGATTCTTCTACCTTCTTCATCCGAATAATAAGCAGCATACGTTACTTTCATCACTCGAGCAGCCAAATCAAAGCCACTTTCGGGTTCCTTGCCATACAAAACAGAGCTCATAAAGTTCACAATTTCGTTGCAATACCCTCGAATCATTTCATCCGCAACAAAAGGCTTATTCCAACCAGTCACAATCGGGAGCATTTCGGATAGATATACATTGTCCATGCCCTCATCATCAACCATATACGTTTCCATAGCATCATTCATTGTCAAACGGCAATTGATGGCGGTATCATTGGCGTATACTTCAACATAGTTTTTACTGCCCCCAAGCAGATTATCAGTCGCAATTATGGTCGCTTTACTGCCATCCGTAAAAGTCAGAACAGCCGTTCCCGCATCCTCAACATCATGAGGTCTTGCAGAAATATAGCGATGTTCATGTTCTGAAAGCCCCCTAGTCGCACGTCCCATATCGCCAACAACACTTTTAACAAAAATCTTTTTACCTAACGCAATCGCTTCCTGTTTTTTCAAATACAATACAGCACCTAGAGGATGAACTCCATTTCGCATGAAAATGCCGCCACCGGTCCTATTCCAATCACCGGCAACTGCAGAGCTAGAACCTTTAAGGCTTTCTTCCCCTTTCATATAAAGAATGCGGCTCTTTTTCGCTCTTATGATTTCTCCAGCTTTAAGAACAGCTGGGGCATAGACGAAGTTCTCCGCATACATAAAGTACTTGCCCGAACCCTTGATGACCGTCCTAAGTTCATCAAGATCTTTCAACAGGCACTCGTACATATATTTTTTGGGAACTTTTTCACCAATAGGTTCTGGATCGCCAGGACGACCAAAATAGCCAGCAAGGGGCTTTTCACAAATAACGTGCTTGCCGGCAAGCATTGCCTGGATAATTTCCTCCTTGTGCACATAAGGAGGCGTGCAAATGTCGATAACATCAATTTCAGGGTCGTTCAAAAGATCCAAATAATCAGTCGTTCCCTTTTCGAACCCATATAGATTGACCGCCTTTTGAATCTGCTCTGGGCGTCGGGCCATTACGGTTTTCAATCGACAGGGAATATTCGACCGTTTATAGCCGAATGCGTGAAGTTCAAGAGCTCTTCCCGCTCCTACGACACCTACAGTAACAACATCCTTCATCGTACCCGCTCCAGAATAGCCATTCTCTGAAGTTTACCCATTGCATTCTTAGGCAACTTGTCTAAAACAAAAAATTTATGGGGTTGTTGAAAATCAGCAAGGTTTCTTGCACAATAGCTTTTCAATGCTCGCATATTTATTTCTTGGCCTTCTTTGGGAACAACCGCCAAAGCAACAATTTCCCCCAATCGTTCGTCTGGGTAAGAGAATGCTGCGCATTCTTCAATTTCAGGCAGTCTCCCTACGACAACATCAATGTCGTGGGGATAAACGTTGATTGCTCCCGTTATTATAATTTCTTTTTTACGGCCTGCAAAGTACAGATAGCCGTCTTCATCTAGATAGCCCAAATCACCTGTTCGGAAATAGTCTCCGACCATGGCCGCGCGCATCATGGATTCTTGCTTATAATAGCCCTTGCATTGCAGTTTTGACTTGACAGCAATTTCGCCAACTTCATGAAGGTCACAAACAGAAACTGATTCACCATCCGCATTATCTCGCAATATACGAACATCGGCTTCATCAAAAGGCTTGCCAACAGAACGTTGTTTATTGGGCGTTTCTTGAAAACAGATATCCGTAACGGTTGAGACTTCTGAGGCTCCATACATTTCATGGAACTCACATTTCAAAAGATCAATTAACTCATACTTAACAGAAGCTTCCAACAAAGCAGATGACGAAACAATGCTTCTAAAACTTGTAATAGACGGAGCGTCCGGTTGTTTCAACAATTCAAGAATTTGGGCCAACTGAGCGGATACAGCAATTGTAAACGAAGGTTTCTGTTCTTCGGCACATTTAAGCCAAATGGCCGGAGTAAAACGAGGAAGCAAGACAGATGTCGCGCCCAAAATTAGCGGTAGAATCACAAGACGTTCTGCCAGAGAGTGGTACAGAGGAGTCGCAGCAAGGATTCTGTCGTCCTTGGTTAAATTGTAAACCCTGATATGCGCCATTGAACGTTCATACTTATTTTTTTGACTAATATCTATCGGCTTTGGTGTTCCCGTCGACCCCGAGGTCATTGTGAGAATCAAACTTTCATCATCATCTACATCATAATCCAGTTCCGGTCGCGTTGCTGGCATTTCCTTTATTTTATAAAAAGGAGTGGTTCCCGAACAATCTTGATCTAAACAAATAGAAAACCCAGGTATGTCTAGCCCACCGTTTTTATCACATTCAGAGAAGAATATCTTTCGTGCAATAAGATGCTTGATATCACCAGCCTTTATAGCGGTTCTCACCGCATCAAACGGCAAAGACGGGTTCAACGGAACAACGCACAGGCCTAGGTCAGCTGCAGAAAAGAACAAAGCGACAGATTCAATGCTATTGTTCATGGGAATAGCAATATGATCTCCATGAGCAACATTCAGACTCAATAGAAGATTCGAATACCGACTTACAAGATTGGCCATTTCGGCATACGAGGCCGTTTTTTCATCGCACCAAATGGCCTCCTTATTAGGAGTCTGTTCAGCATTCTTATAAAATAAATTCGCTAACAAACTTTTCTTCATAGCAAACCATCCTCAAAGAATTCATCAGTCCTTATGACCGGATAAATTTTTTCCGTATTCACAGACATATAAGATACGCCCCATGACAACCCAATGCCAAATCCTAAAAACAGCATTTGCTTTACGCCGTCATTTTTTTCTCCATAATAATCGCAAAGCGTAATAGGAATTGAGACCGCACTGGTATTGCCATATTTGTCAATTGTCATCGGCGTCTTTTCTTTAGGAAATTTAAGTTTCCTCATCAAATTTTTCAGGATAAACAAGTTAGGCTGATGCATAAAGAGCATATCAACATCGTTTTCGGTCAAATTTTGCTCTTTCATAAATTCGCGTACAAGATTTGGAACGTCCGTCACAGAAAAAACAAAAACATTTGTGCCATTCATGTGCGAATGATAGCCCGAACGTTCTTTTCCATCTTCTTCCACAATTAAATTATGCGGACAATCCATATGCCTAAAGCCACCCGCAGGAACATAGATTTCGTTAAATCTATTTCCGTCGCTTTTTAACCCAAAAGACATTACATCAGAACTATTGAATGTCTTTTCTAAAAGCAAGGCAGCACCAGAATCACCAAATAATAGACAGGATGTATCTTTAGGAGACACAACCCTTGAACTAGAGTCGCCAAATAAAATGAGAGCTTTATTCGTATTACTTGTTTTTAATAGAGACGCACCTAGTTGCAAGCCATAGACAAAGCCGGAACATCCCAAGTTCACGTCAAAAACAATGGAATCTATCGATATCCCCAAGCGTTTCTGAAGAACAAAAGCGGTAGCTGGAGCAATATAGTCATGATGAGCAGAGATGAATATAAGAATTCCTATCTCTGACGGACTAATATTCTGTTTTTCCAGCAAGTTCTTTGCAGCAACATAAGCTAAATCAGACGCAGTTTGCCCTTTTACGGAATGATAAGTAGAAAGAACTCCCGTAGATTCAATCGTTTTTTTAACGACTTCTTCGCCAAACACGGCATTATATGCAGTACTATTAACTTTCGTTGCAGGGATTGCACTTGCAACCCCTGCAACCTTTACTCCATTTACCACAGAAGACAACATAGTGGATTCGCTTACTTGTTCTTTATTTTATTTTCTATCAACTTTTCAAGTTTACCGACGGTTCTAAAATCATTTGACAGAAGTTCTTCTGCCGAAAACTCAATATCAAATTCATCTTCCAAGATTGTCACAAATTGGACCATACCCATTGAATCTACGAATCCTTTTTCAACGAAATCAAAGGTGTCGTAATCAACATTTTCCGGAAGTTTATATTCCCTTTCAACAAAATCAAGAATAGTTTGCCTTACCTTGTCCATAACAAGCCCTTTAGGTTAAATGCGCTCCGCCATCTATAACCAACTGCGAGCCAGTCATCCATTGAGTCGCATCAGAAAGAAGGTACGCAATGGCCAATGCAATTTCAGTCGGTTTTCCACAGCGATTCATTATATATTTACTAAAATCCATTTCTTCAGTTGCAGAAAGTGACGTATTTTGAGTCATCGCAGTCGCAACCATTCCTGGATGAACACTATTGACCCTAATCCCCTTGTTTTTAACCTCCATAGCGCAATATTCTGCAAATGTTTTTATTGCCGATTTCGATAACCCGTAAATAGAATTTCCTAATTCATACGATGCCATTGATGCAACGGAAGACACCATCACAACAGACGCATTTCGTTTCAATTTTTTCTTTTTCAAAATTGATCCCGTAAGCAAAACTGGGGCGAAGGTATTGATATTAACAACCTCTTCCAAATCCTTCTGTTTGATAAAAGGAACTGGTTTCATCACCGCTATTCCAGCATCATTTACCAAGCCATCAAGTTCAGGTATATTCGCAACCAAATTTTCCATATCAGACGAATTGGTTAAATCAGCAATAATCATCTGATGACCACAACCTTCCAGAGCCACAAAAGTCTCTTTTAGGCGATCTTCGTTACGTGCGGTAATAACCAATTTTGCCCCCAGTTTAGAGCACTCAATGGCAGTAGCCCGTCCAATACCAGACGACGCTCCCGTAACCAAGATGGTTTTATCTGTCAGCTGATACGGGTTGTACATATAATTATTAAGCCTTTTTCTCTTTGATAATGTTAAACAAATCTTCTATAGTTTGCGCTTTACGCAAATCTTCGGCTTTAATCGCTACATCATATTCCTCATCAACCATAGCAACAATGGTTAAAGCTAACAATGATGAATACTCGTCTAGCTCATGAAATCTTGTAGAAGCAGATATCTGTGTTGCATCCGATTCTTCAAGAAGTTCAACAAATTGTCGAATAAACGTATCCAATGCCATTATGTCCTCGCTGTAAAAATCACAGATGCTGTTGTTTTTCATACAACTGTTCAAGTATTTTTCTTATTTTTAATTCGGTCCGATTTTCTGATTGCAAGTCATGTTCAAAAAGCATTGCTTCGCGCCCGCCTCTTTGAACAGCCTTAACAAATTTATTTTTTTTCTTAACTTCATTCAAATGATGTTTGTTACTTGAATACACAACTCCACAAGTTCGCTTAAGATGTAACACATTCCTACAAAAATCATTAATAAGCAATTCTGTTTCCATGGATTCAGTCGGTTCACCGACAATCACCTCTCGACCGACCTCTATCATATCGTCTTGTAAATTATAGGCACCAATTAAGCCAATCCGTTCGCCATTTTTGTTCAACACCACAAAATAGTAGTCGTCGGGTTCCTGCATCTGCCAGCGGATAAAATCTTTTTGAGCCTCAAGCGACGGTGCCAGTTGCCCGACAGTCTCCCGATTTCGTTTATCAGCACGGATATTATACGAAAATTCAGCATCATCAAGCGTGATGCTTCGCAAATCAACAAATAGACCATGTACAACTTCAGGATAAAGCATCTTGAATACAAATATATTCTAAAATTTATGTAAAAAAGACTCATCCGGTTATTTTTCACTGGAAAAACGCATTCCATCCGTCAATGGAGGTTGTTTTCAAAAAGCCTCTTTTGCTCCACTAAATTACAATTTGACATAAAATCATCCAATATCTAAATTATTTACATATATGACTAGGCTTTTTTATCCGCTACTTGCGTCGGCTCTAATAACAATCACACCTTTTTTAATCACATTTGAAAAAGGTCAGAACATTGTTCGAGGAGTAGCAAGTTTTGACGCATTCGCCATTATGCTTTTATTTATCTGGGTTCGACAAACCACAAAAAAAAAAGTATGGTGGTCACAATCTAAATTTTTCTGGTTATTTATCACATTTTCATTAGCGTTCACCTTAATTCTCGACGCAGAAATCGATTTACAATACTTATTGACGCAAAAAGAACAAAACGGAACTTGGCAATACATTATTCCCGTGTTAACAAGTGCAATCGCAATCATGCTTACGTGGAAAACCAAGCCATTTAAATTTGCAGAGAGTTCTTTCATTCTTTTCATAGCCCTGATTACACATCTATTGGCATTCTCTTATTATCCAGCACAACCATTATTTCAATTTCCTTTGATAAACCACTTAAAGCAAACTGCGCCAAAAACCGAGGTCCGTTCTGATTTACCAAAATCGTTCAGTAAACATTATCTTGTTACGGATTCTGCAAGCATTACTAAAAATTACTTAGATACAACACGCACGAATGTTCTAATTCTTGTGGAAAGTTGGGGAATTCCTTTGGACAGCATCCGTTTTGAGAATCAGCTTTCACTATTTAATGGGACTCTAATGCTAGCAGGTGCGCACCATCGAATGTACAGTCGAACTCGCACGGCAGAACGAGAAGACCTAATCTACAAAATTAATCGAAATGCTGTTGGCCTCCGCGACACAACATTCATTCCTGAAATTTTACAATCTCAAGGAATCCAAACAAACTTCATCTATGGCGGCGATTCAACCGAACATCAACGGAATAAATACATTAACAAAGTCGGTTTTGACAAAATATCTTTTGCAAAAACAGGCGAAAAAAAACTTTCAGACGCACAAACCATTCTCATAATAGATAGTTTATTACAAAACCCAATTTCAGAACATTCTCACCTGTTTATTGCATGGACTACACGAGACACGAAGTTTCCTTTTCAAAATTTAGGAGATAATCCTTACACGCCAACAGCAACAGCAATCGATTCTACATACACGCAAAAAATAAACGCAACCTTGCTTTCAATTGCAAATTTAGCCCGAAAACATCCCAAAGTGCGGTTTATTGTACAAGGAGACCATAACCCGATTCTTTCTCCGAAAGAATTTCAGGAGCATTTCTACAAACGATGGGTTCCTTTTGTTGTTCTGAACTAGACAATTTATATTTAAAGAAAGAAACTCCATCAATTGAGTGAATCTTTTCAGCTGAAACCTCTTTGTAATGGTGTCTCTCTAAATAGTCCTTTAACCCTCCAGCATTAACAACCAAAACATGATCTTTCACAACATCTCGCAAGGGGTTTTCAACACCAAACTTAGATAGATTTTTCTTTATTTCGGGCAAATATGGAGTCCAATATCCAAAAGAAATTATTCGTTCAAAACGGCCTTTCGGTTCCGCCAAATAAGGCGGATTTAAGTGTCGGCTGAAACGCATATAAGTCGTCATATCTACGAGGAACAAGTCTTCTTGATGAGCGCCTATATATTTAAAAACCTGTTCGTAGTTAGTCGTATCCGATGATACCGTAGATCTTTTGACACCCGAACTAGGATCTCGGACATAACACCCATTGCAATAATAATCCATTATACTTGAAATGATTATTACACTAAATAGCACTCCAAATACTTTTGGTGACATCCGCATCTTGATCTGTTTCAACAGAGGTAAAACCATAGCCACAGCATACAGCCAAATTCCTATTTCTACACGATAAACATGCCTTCCTATTAAAAGAAGGTATACAAACAAAGAAAACACATAGCACAACGACCCCCAAATATAAGCATAATTCTTTTGATTGAAAAAGAAAATCAAAATGCAACACAAACTCCATATCCAGAATATTGGATAATTTAATGAATTTGACAACCTAAGAAGCAAATAAGATGGAATCGATTGAGCAGGATGTTTATCCCAATAATTTTGAACTATTCGGCTATACAATCGAATGCTATCAGGAGAAAAGACCTTTGGATCGTAAAAAATCCAATCCGTCAACATAAAAAAATCGTTATCGTTCAAACCATATTCTTCAACATCTTCAAGAACAGCATTTTTGTCATATTCAACAGCATCCCCCACAGCAACTCTAGGCCCCTGAAAAGCATTGAATTCAGCATAATCTCGATTGTCGTATAGGAATCGATCAAATTCACGAGCTCCCAAAGTCGCCACTAATAGAGCAAAGGCCCCAACAAAGACTATCTTTTTATTTACCCACCAATATTTAGCACCAATTAAAAGCGAAAAGAAAAATAAAGGCAAACCCATCACATACGCATCCCAGCGCATCAGGGATCCCCAAAGCACCAACAGTATGGCAAAGCCTAGACTGAAGCCAAACGTTTTTTTTGAGTCATTTTTTTTAATAATTGAATCAAGAAATAGTGCCATTCCCGTTGCAGCAAGGACTGCGGCACACTGTGTAAACTGGAGCCCCAAATACAAGTCGTTAGACAAAAAGAACACAACAACAGATGAAATCAGTATTCCCCAACAACCTTTCAATCGAGAAATGATGATAAAGCTAATCGTAGACAGCGATATGAAAACAGAAGCCATTTCACCAATGTAATACCAATTGATTTTAGGTAACAAATGATATAAAGGCAACAATGCATAGCCATAAATGGCATTGACGAAAATAAGATGAGGATCATAATCCGATCCTAAAGCACCAGACAACTGAGCAGCCATAAAAAAGTCATCTACCGCCTCAAATCTTAAATTGCCGCAAAACAAACACAGAAATAGAAAGAAACCATTTATCGCAATGGTCCACGCTATTTCTTTTTTACACACATGAGCATGGTTAGATATCAACGACTTCATACATAAATACAAAATAAAAAAACTTCCCCTTTGATAAGAGGAAGTCTTTTTAAGAAGCCTTCTAGATTACTTTGTGTTAAGCTTGAGGAAGTTCGGGGTCAACACAGCGCAATCTTCTGTAGCGGATTGCTGAGCATTGATCTTTGCTTCATACAAGACAATACCACCCGAGGAACCACTCTGAGAGGTCTGGAGAGTCCAGTCTTTATTAGCAGTGCAGTCATTCAAGGTAGCAATGTTCGTTGCTCTCCACCATGCGCTATAGGTTCCATCACCAATAGAAGCAGTACCCGCATAACCGGTAGAATTGCTGGTAGCAGCGCAATTACCCGAAGAAGCATCACAATAGTAGAAGTTGCTGGAGTTTTTCATCAAGTAGCCGATTTCCTTCCAGTTACCAACGCGCGTACCCTTTTCTGCAACGAACGCATCCTGCAACTTCACATATTCACCGGCGGCAGGGCCGATTTCGGAAGCCTTGGACTTAGCGATCATGCCGAACAGTTTCGGTACTGCGACGGCGGCCAGGATGCCCATGATCACGATCACGACCATCAATTCGATAAGGGTAAAACCTTGCTTTTTCATAGTGTACTCCTTGTTGTTTTGTTACACACTTTTTTGAGTTTTAGTCCCGTAAGTGGTGTTCAACTCGTTTATGTCTCTAATATACAATCATTTTTTCCCAAAAGCAATAGGTTTGTCAAAATTTTTTGCATTTTTGTCAAACTTTCTTCTCGGTTTCGTCACGTTTTTGTCACAAAAAATTACTTTGTTTTAAACAGACGGTTCCCGGATTTGCCGTTTTTGGTTGAAATTCGCCACATTTCGAGACAGATTTCGATGGTGTATATATACAAAATTTTCGGGCGAATGGGGAACTTTTTTCAAAAAAAGTATTCCAACTTGGAATAATTACGCAAATTTTGCAACAATCAGCAAGCATTTTCGTAATATAACCGTAAGATTTGATACCAGGGATCGGGGGTGGAGGCTCCCCAAAAAAGCAAAAAGCCCGGCAAACGCCGAGCCTTCATTGGTTGTTTTAAGACACAAAGAACTACTTCGTAGCCGATTCCAGGCCAAAATCACGCAATTTAATAACCTCATCTTCGGAAAGGCGCGAATACTTGACGATTTTCTCAATAGGTTCACCATCTGCAAGCATAGCTACGGCCATTGCGCGACGTTCTTCGACACGACCTTTTACTATGATTGAGGCCAAAAAGTCCTGTTCTTCTTCCGTCATTACCATATTTGCCGCCTGTTTTTCGAGATCCTTGTTCGACGCACGGTTCACAAGCAGCCTGTCAATCGCTTTCGCGATAACGTCATCATTGAAGTCGGGAAGGCTTTCGGCGGTTCCTGCGTACTTGAGCAGGTAAAGCCATCGGTCCTCAACGGTCTTGACTTCATCAATGGTCTTGGTGAACTTTGTCAGATCATACAAAATATACATCATCTTGTCATTGAATGTCAAGCCCTTCTCGTTACGGACTGCCCACGTGCCGTAATAGTTCTCTTGCTTTCCTACGGGAAAGTCACAAATCCAGATGGCGTAGGTGGGAGGGATTTCGTAACGATGATCTTCACGCTTGGCCTTTTCCTCTTCGGAGAGGACTTCGTTGACATCTCCGAAATGTTCCTCGTTCCATTCGTACTTACTCTGGAGAACAAAGGCACTATGCTGCAAAAGGACACGGTCAGCGAAATACTTGGGCCTCGCCTTCTGCATCTCAACATTGATGCCGGCTCCATTCGAGGTCTTTGCACGAATGTCAAGCCTGAACTGAGGTTGAAGCGTGGGAAACACGAGATTGATGTCGGTACTTTTGACGGTCACGGATTCAATCCTGTTTTTCTCCTCTAGGCGGAATGTTCCGTTCAGAAAACTCACCAAGGCTTCTTCGTCACTCATAAAAATTTTAAATCCCGTATCGTAGAGCGGGTTGATGTAGGTGTGTTTCTTGATTTCCGCGACGGTCTTTTGGATCCAGTATTCACGGTAATTATCGATACCAGTCAAATTGATAGGCAGAATGCCGTTGTTTTCAGACATGAATAGTCCTTTGCCATTTATGGCGTATGGTGTAAATGCGAAAAAACACGCAATACACGGCGAGTAAAGTGCTGTAGGATTAGTTCGATAATGGAAGCCGACTGCTAGGTGAGTCGGTATATGTATCGCAGTGCATTCCGCATGGGTTTTCCAAGGCCAGGGCTTTCGCCTCCGTCTGAACCGGACCTACGACTGCGAGAATGAATGAACCCGCCCGTGGATGCGTACGCCTCGGTCAGCGGGATTAGCAGACTCAAAAAAGAATATACAAAATTTCTGCAGGAAGTGCAATAGATGCTACTTACAGTAAAGTACGACAATCGACGAGTTTCAAAAGAGAATTCGCAAACAACTTTGTTTAGAATTTCATATTAACAGATAATTCAATATTTCTTATATCTTCTGTCAATATGAAAAGCAAGCACTTCTCTCGCTATGCAATGTAATATGCAACGCGATACAGCAAAAAGCCCGGCGTGAGCCGGGCTGAAAGGTGAAATAACCTGAAATTACTTCGCGGCCTTGGAAGCGGCTTCGAAGGCGGCGCCAAGCTTAGCGAGGGCTTCGTCGCATTCCGCGGCAGAAACATTCAGCGGCGGCAAGAGACGCAGCACGTTGCCCTTGGCGCTAAGCACCATGAGCTTTTCGGCGCGGGCGGCAGCGATGATGTTACCCACCGGCATGGATTCATCGAGAGCCACACCGAGAATCAGGCCTTCACCGCGAATTTCCTTGGCGAAGCTGTACTTTTCGGTAAGAGCCTTGAGGCCCGCCTTAATCTGGGCGGAACGTTCGGCGACATTCTTCAACAGGCCCGGAATCTGCTTCACGACAGCGAGACCTGCGGCGCAGGCAATCGGGTTACCGCCGAAAGTCGTACCGTGGTCGCCAGCCTTGAGCTGGTCAGCAATGTGCTGGCGCAGAAGCACCGCACCCAGCGGGAGACCGCCACCGATTCCCTTGGCCAAAGAAACTAGGTCCGGATTCAGGCCATACTTTTCGAAACCGCAGAAGGTTCCAAGACGACCCACACCTGCCTGCACTTCGTCAACGATGACGAGACAGCCAAATTCCTTCTGCAGGCTATTGATAGTCTGCACCATTTCGGCAGAGAGCGTCATCACGCCGCCTTCGGCAGCCAGCGATTCCAGCATGATGGCACAGGCATTGCCATCCACCTCGGCCTTCAAGGCAGCGCAGTCATTCCAAGTCACGTGAACGAAGTCACCCGGCATAGAGCCGAAGCCTTCGCGGATAGCCGGCTGACCCGTTGCAGAAAGAGCTGCGAAGGTACGGCCGTGGAAGCTGTTCACGAACGTCACGATTTTCTGGCGATTCTTTTCACCCTTTCTATCGAAGTACTTACGTGCGAACTTGATGGCGCCTTCGTTGGCTTCGGTACCGGAGTTGCAGAAGAAGGCCTTGTCGAACTTGGTGATTTCAAGGAGGGCCTTGCCGAGTTCGATCTGCGGGTAGTTCGGGTAGAGGTTGCTGATGTGGTTGAAGTGGTTCATCTGTTCCACCACAGCATCCTTAATCGCCTGGTTCTGGTGACCGAGCGCATTCACGGCAATACCCGCGACGAAGTCCAGGTACTTGTTGCCCTGGTCGTCGTAGAGGTAAGAGCCTTCGCCCTTCACGAAGTTGATGTCTGCCTTGCCGTAGAGCGGCGCAATAATT
>JAEEGH010003859.1_pt1 | contig 38883 bp, 30 predicted proteins | sample 9134181 | NCBI WGS metagenome assembly JAEEGH01 (sample SAMN16246544, study PRJNA631951) | gut metagenome | biome: gut microbiome; feature: rumen; material: DP-attached | host: Bos | place: Iran: Karaj | collected 2018-10 | reverse complement strand
CAGTGGGGTAACTACAGTGGAATCGTTGGCAAGAATGCACAGGGTATTCTGACTATCAAGAACAACCTGTGGGTTGACTGCGATGCACAGACCATGCGTCGTCTGACTGGTAGCAAGAATTTCTCTGCCTTCAATGCTGCCAGCGCAATGGCCAACAACGTCTTCAACCGCGAGGGTGCTGTAGTTGACCAGGGTAGCTATGGTAACGGTTCTGACCTCAAGGGTGTTGTAACCTTCACCGACGCTGCTAACGGCGACTTCAACGGTAAGATTAAGCTGGCTCCTGGAACTGTTGCTCCTGCAACGCTGCCTGGTGACGCTCGCTGGACACTGACGACCGAAGATACGAAGCTGTACATCATCGGTGATATGAACGGCTGGAGCCGTACCGCTATGACGGAGATGACCTTCAATGCTGAGAAGCAAGTCTTCGAGTATGAGTATGCTCCTACAACTTTTGCTCACCTCGCATTCGCTGACTATCAGATGACTGAGGCTGAGGCTGAGGCTGACGTTGACTGGTCTATCTTCAACAGCACTTATCGCTACGCTATCGGCGAAGGCGATCAGGATGTGACGTTGAATAGCCCGATAGCTCTGTCGAAGGTGAACGGTTCACTCACATTGCAGCCCGTCAAGAGCGGAACGTCTTACACCATCACCGTGGCTGCCGACTTCTCGACAGTAACTATCACTGGTGAGGCTGAGCCTGCTCCCACAGTTGAGAAGCTGTATATCATGGGTACTGGAACGACTGGTGCATGGGATACTACCACTGAGATGACGTTCAACGAGACTACTCAGGCCTTCGAGTATGAGGTGACTAACAATGGCACGCTCTATATTACCTTCGGTGATGCACCGTTTACCAACTGGGACGACTGGAATGCAAACAATCGTATTGCTATCGGTCCTGGTAACCAAGATGCACCTGTAGGTACAGAGTTCGATCTGATTAAGGTCGGAGGTGAAGGTACACTCGTACTGGAAGCCGGTTCTTACAAGATCAGCGTTACGAAGGCTCTGAAGTGTACAATCACTACTACCACTGGCATCAACGCTGTGAAGGCTGACGCCCTGAAGGACGCTCAGATCTACACCATCAGCGGTCAGCGCGTGGACAAGGCTCAGAAGGGTCTGTACATCGTGAACGGTCGCAAGGTCGTGATTAAGTGAGAATAAAGCAAGAGCTCGCTCTTGCTTTATCGAGCGGGAACGAGCTCGAGCTGAAAGCTCAAAGTTGTGGTTAAGTAAAGCCCACCCCCCAACCCCTCCCGAAGGGATGGGAGTTGGATACTAAATAAGAAGTGGCGGCACGCAAGTGTCGCCACTTTTTTTGCCGTTTTTGCTGTTTTTTGCTCTGTAAGTCACTGAAAATGAGACTGTAAACGCGAGCACTCCGCGTGCCTCGCTTGCCTAGGGCAAGAGGCGCTTTTGCCTAGGGCGCGTGCGAGACGAGAGCCCCCCTTGCTTTTGACTTAGTTACGGCATCTTAATTCTGTCCGCTTTTTTTGATAATTTTATCAACACAGAGATTTTATTTTAAAGGTAATCATAATTTCTAATTCCTAATTCCTAATTTCACCTCTGTACCTCTGTGTTTAAATAAAAAACTCCAAAATTTGACCTTCGGCGAATTTTGTCGCGACTCAGCAGAGTAAAAGTATGACTTTTCTCTGCATTCGCTGCTCCAAAATTTGGCAGTTACGGAAAAAGTGTGTATCTTTGTAACCCAAACAAACCTAAGATGATGAAATATACCAGAGTGTTGTTGATGGTAGCTGCCTTGATGGTCGCTGTTGCCGGTAGGGGACAGGAGCATAAAACTGCTTTGGACTCTTTGAAGAATGCCAACGACTCCATGATCAAGGTGCTGCGCACACAGGTTCAGGAGTTGGAGGTGCAGCGCATCATGATGCGTGAGGAACTGGAGAAGACGAGCGAGGCGGCGCGCAACGACTCGCTGAGAAAGGCACTGCGCAAACAGCGTATTGACTCGCTGCGAAGTATAATACCCGGAGTGCCCTTGGTGGTTGAGGGTGATACGCTGTTCATGCTCTACGACCGTAGGGGCGGCAAGCAGCCGGAGGACCGCGTGAAGGATATTCAGGAGAGCATCATGCAACAGGGTACCAGTTTGACGTTCTTTGTCGATTCCGTCTATCTCTACGACAGCGACTACACTACGGATATCATGTCGGGCGGAAAACCTATCATGAGCGTTACCGACAACGACGGATTGTGGCAGAACAAGACGCGCCAGGAACTGGCTGCCGAGTATCTGGTGATCATCAAGAACAAGATTGACGAGCTGCACCGAGAGTACGGCATGAAGCAGAAACTGTTGGGAATGCTGTACGTGGCGGGCATCATCGTCTTGTTAGGATTCCTGATATGGGGCACCAACAAGCTGTATAGCCGCTGGCGACTGCGACTGATGAGGCGCCTGCTGAGACGTACGCGCGAATGGGCCGACAAAGACAATCAGCTGTTCAACCAGCGACGTATAGGAGGCCTCTTTCTGGTGGGGCTCAACGTGCTGCGCTATGTGGTGATACTGCTGTTGCTGCTGGTCTGCATTCCCGTGCTGTTTACGGCTTTCCCTGAGACGAAAGCCCTGGCATATACCATCTTTGGCTATCTCTGGAATCCCTTTGTCAGCATCTTGAAGTCGGTGGCTGGATTCTTGCCAGACTTCTTCCAGATAGTGGTCATCATCGTTTGCTTCCGCTATCTGGTGAAGGGCATCCGCTTCCTCATGGACGAGATAGGGGAGGGACGCCTGAAGATCAACGGCTTCTATGCCGACTGGGCAAAACCTACCTATTACATCTTGCGCCTGTTGTGCTACTCGTTCATGCTGGTGATGATATGGCCCTTGTTGCCAAATAGCAATTCGGAGATATTCCAAGGGGTGTCCGTCTTTATCGGACTTATCGTGTCGTTAGGCTCTTCGTCCATCATAGGCAACGTTATGGCAGGCATGGTGATTACTTATATGCGCCCCTTCAGGGTTGGAGACTTTATCAAATACGGCGATACCGAGGGTTTCGTCATCGAGAAGACGGTGCTGGTTACTCGTATCAGAACCCGTAAGAATAATGTCATTACCGTGCCTAACAGTAGTCTGATGGGCTCGCAGACGACCAACTTCACCTTCTCTGCCGAGAATTACGGCATTGTCGTGCATACGAAAGTGACCATCGGCTACGAGGAATCATGGCAGCAGATACGCCAGTTGCTGCTGGATGCTGCCAAAGCGACCAAGGGCTTGAAGCAGCATCCGGAGCCTTTTGTGCTGGTAACGGCTCTCGACGACTTCTACGTGGAGTATGAAATCAATGCCTATACCACGCAGTACGAACGGCTGCCTGCCATCTATTCGGAACTGCATCACAACATTCTGGACTCCTTCCATACCCATGGAGTGGAAATCATGTCGCCTCATATCTATGCCCATCGGCAGGATTTGGCGCTGCAGATTCCGAAGAATCAGCAAGAGACAAGTCGCAAATGAGACAATAGTATATGTTTTTGAATGATTTTCAAGGATTGTCCGCCACAAAACAAATAATTTTGCAACGATTAAAAACTAAATAAGTAATATATGGAAAGAACATGGAGATGGTTTGGCAAGAAGGATAAGATTACCCTTGCCCAGCTGAGACAGATTGGAGTAGAGGGCATCGTCACCGCCCTGCACGACGTTCCCCTCGGTGAGGTGTGGACCCGTGAGAAGATTCACGAACTCAAGACGTATATCGAGAGCTACGGCATGACATGGAGTGTAGTGGAGAGTCTGCCCGTGACGGAGACCATCAAGTACGGCGGTCCCGACCGCGACGAGCAGATAGAGGTGTATAAGCAGTCGCTCCGCAACCTCGGCGAGGAGGGCATCCGCTGCATCTGCTATAACTTCATGCCTGTGCTGGACTGGGCTCGCACCGACCTGCTGCACGAGAACCCCAACGGTTCGACGAACCTCTACATGAACTGGGGTGCCTTTGCCTATTTCGACATCTATATCCTGAAGCGTGCCGAAGCCCGCGAGGACTGGGCAGCCTTCTCGAAGCGCCATGCCAACTGGGGACGCGACCTCGTAGCTGAGGCTGACGCGATGGCGAAGGAAGCCACGCCGGAGAGCGACCATGCACTGGTGGAGAACATCGTCATCAAGACGCAGGGCTTCGTCTCTGGCAACTTCAAGGAGGGCGATGCCGCTCCCGTGGAGAAGTTCCGTGAACTCCTGAAGCTGTATGAGGGCATCGGCAAGGAACAGCTGCAGGCGAACATGAAGTACTGGCTGGAGGCTATCATGCCCGTCTGCGAGCAGTACGATATTAATATGTGCGTACATCCCGACGATCCTCCTTATCCCGTCTTCGGACTTCCGCGCATCGTGGGCAATGCCGAGGATATCCGCTGGTTCCTCAGTGCCGTTCCGAACAAGCACAACGGCCTGACGTTCTGTGCCGGCTCATTGTCTGCCGGCGAGCATAATGATGTTCCTGCTATGGCGAAGGAGTTTGCCGACCGCACACACTTCGTCCACCTGCGCTCGTGCCATATCTTCCCCGACGGCAACTTCACGGAAGCCAGCCACTTAGGCGGTCGTGCCGACCTGGTGCAGCTGGTGCATATCTTCGAGGAGGCGGAGCGCAAGGGCGTCTGCAACAGTGGTCGCCGCCTGCCGATGCGTGTGGATCACGGCATGACGTTCACCGACCAGCCCGGCGGTGTGATGGATGAGAGTAACCACGGCCATAACTCCGGCTACACGCTCTTGGGCCGCATGTTCGCCCTCGGTCAGGTGCAGGGCCTCATGGCCGCCGTTGACCGCGAGTTAGGCATCGAATACAAACAACCCGGATTTTTTGATTAAGGAAGCCCACCCTCAGCCCCTCCCGGTTGGGAGGGGAGATGGAGCGTTATAAAGAAAATATAAATATTACAGTATATGAAACTGACAGATATTATTAAGCATAATGTTGAACTAATCAAAGACCCCTCCCTCGGGGAGGGGATGGGGTGGGCCGGCTACCAGCTCCCCAAGTATAATATAAATAAGGTACGCGAGAAGACCGCGAAAGAACCGACGTGGGTACACTTCGGCGGCGGCAACATCTTCCGCGCCTTCCCCGCCGCGATGCTGAACGACGCGCTGAACAGCGGACAGTACGACCGTGGCGTCATCGTGGCAGAGACCTTCGACTATGAAGTCATCGACAAGGCATACAAGCCGTACGACAACCTGTCGCTGCTGGTGTCGCTGAAGGGCGATGGCACGGTGGAGAAGAAAGTCATTGCCAGTGTCACCGAGGCGTTGAAGGCCGACTACCAGTTTGCCGACTGGCAGCGGCTGTGCGAGATATTCCGGCAGCCCTCGCTGCAGATGATTTCGTTTACCATCACCGAGAAGGGCTATGGCTATAACGAGCAGGACCTGCAACGCGGTCTGCAGCCCGTCTTTGCCTTGGGCAAGGTGACGGCCCTGCTGTACGAGCGCTACCAGGCCGGCAAGTTGCCTGTGACCGTGCAGTCGATGGACAACTGCTCGCACAATGGCGGTCGTGTGAAGGCCGGTGTGCTGGCGTATGCCGAGCGCTGGGCAAACGACGGACTGGTGCCGCAGGGCTTTGCCGACTATGTACGCAACAAGGCACTGGTGACCTTTCCCTGGTCGATGATTGACAAGATTACGCCACGACCCCACGAGAAGGTAAAGGAGCTGCTGGCGAAGGACGGTTTCGAGGACAACGAGTACATAGAGACGGAGAAGCACACCTTTACGGCACCCTTCGTGAATGCCGAGGAGACGCAGTACCTGGTGATAGAAGACGACTATACCAACGGTCGTCCGCCGCTGCACCTGGGCGGAGCACTCTATACCACCCGCGAGACGGTGGATAAGGTAGAGACGATGAAGGTAACGACGTGCCTGAATCCGCTGCATACCGCCATGAGCATCTATGGCTGTATGTTGGGCTATACGCTCATCTCGGCAGAGATGCAGGACGACGACCTGCGATCGTTCATCCAGAAGATAGGCTATATCGAGGCGATGCCGGTGGTCACTGACCCGGGTGTACTGAACCCCTACGAGTTTGTCGGTGCCGTTATCAACAAGCGACTGCCGAACCCCTTCATGCCCGATGCCCCGCAGCGCATCGCGATGGATACGAGTCAGAAGCTGCCCATCCGCTTCGGTGAGACCATCAAGAAATACATTGCCCGCGGTCTGGACAAGGAGAACCTCGTGCTCATTCCTTTGGTGCTGGCAGGCTATGCCCGCTACCTGAAGGGCGTGAAGGACGACCTGACGCCGTTTGAGCCGTCGCCCGACCCGATGCTGGAGGAGCTGCAAGCTATCGTAGCTCCCTTGGAGGTCGGCAAGGCAGAGCAGGACTACAGTTGTCTGAAGCAGCTATACACCCGCCGCGATGTCTTCGGTCTGGACCTCTACGAGGCAGGCCTCGGCGAACAGGTAGAAGGCATGGTGCGTGAGTTGTTTGCCGGCAAGGGTGCCGTGCGGGCAACGCTGCACAAGTACGTCAGACAGCGATAGGCTTTTTCTTAGAACAAACAACAACTACTACTATCATCATGGCAGACAAGAAGAAATACTATTTTGCCGTCGATTTGGGAGCTACCAGTGGAAGAACCATCCTGGGTGTGCTGAGCGACGGAAAACTGGAACAGGAGGAGCTGACGCGCTTCCCGAATAATCTGATAGAGACAGGCGGTCATTTCTATTGGGATATCTATGCCCTCTATTTTGAGATGATACGCGGTCTGAAGGAGGTGGCACGCAGAAAGATAGCCATCACGTCTATCGGCATTGATACGTGGGGCGTCGATTTCGTCTTCGTGGCGGAGGATGGTGCGCTGTTGCGCAATCCGATGGCGTACCGTGACCCTCATACCTTCGGGAAAATGGAGGAGTATCTGGAGAAGGTCGTCAGTCGCAAGGAAGTGTATGACATCACTGGCATCCAGCTGATGAACTTCAACTCGCTGTTCCAACTGTATGCCATGCGGCAGGACGGTAACTCTGCCCTGAAGCAGGCGAAGAAGGTACTCTTCGTACCCGATGCGTTGAGCTGGATGCTGACCGGTGAGGCGGTGTGCGAATATACCATCGCCTCGACCTCGCAGATGCTTGACCCCCGAACGGGAGAGCTGTCGGAGAAGCTGCTGAAGAGCGTCGGACTGACCCGTCAGCACTTTGGACGCATGGTGCAGCCAGGAGAACAGATCGGTGTGCTGACGGAAGAAGTTCAGCAGATGACAGGACTGGGAGCAGTTCCCGTCATTGCCGTTGCCGGTCACGATACAGGCAGTGCCGTAGCTGCCGTGCCCGCCAAGAACGAGCATTTCGCCTATCTGTCCAGCGGCACGTGGAGCCTGATGGGTATCGAAACGCAACATGCCATCATCAATGAGCGCAGCTATGAGCTGAACTTCACCAACGAGGGTGGAGTAGAGGGGACTACGCGCTTCCTGAAGAACATTTGTGGCATGTGGCTCTATGAGCGCTGCCGCAAGGAGTGGATAGCAAGAGGTGAGCAGTTGGAGGTGAACGGTGAGCGGGTGCCATTGAGTGAAGTGTCGCACCCTGAGCTGCAGGGTGCTGCCATGCAGGTGGAGGCCTTCCGGAGTATCATCAATCCCGATGACAAAGTCTTTGCTAATCCGTCTTCTATGATAGAGGCCATCCAGCAGTACTGCCGTGAAAGCGGGCAGGCCGTGCCGGAAACGCCGGCGGAGATATGCCGCTGCATCTTCGACTCGCTGGCGCTGAGGTACCGGCAGGTGTTCGGGTGGTTGAAGGAGTTTAACTCGACGGGTGAACCGTCGAGCACAGGAGAACCTGCCGGAGAAGCGGCGGGAGTAGTGGAGGTGCTGCACGTCATTGGAGGCGGGTCGCTGAATAAGTACCTGACGCAGTTTACTGCCGATGCCTTGGGCATCGAGGTGCTGGCAGGTCCGCAGGAGTGTACCGCCATCGGTAACATCATGTTGCAGGCCAAGGCTTCCGGCGATGTCTGCGACATCTGGGAGATGCGGCGCATCATCGCTAACAGCGTAGAGATGGTGGCTTATCACCCCACGGCCGACAAGGCAGCGTGGGACAAGGCTTACGAGAAGTTCCTGAAGATATCGAAATAACGAGATGTCGAAATATCGAAATATCGAAATAACGAAATAAAAAACAATACAAATTATGGCAAAACCTTTAGTAGAGACAAAAGCAAGGGTAGGTGTGTTCAGCATCGCACTGGGTGCTTACCTGCCGCAGTTCCCTCAGCTGGTGCCCGAATTCGAGGCTCAGTATGAGGCTTTCAAGAAGACACTGCCTGCCACGGTAGATATCATCGATGGCGGCATGGTGACCACCAAGGAGCAGTCGCAGGCTGCCGGAGACAAGTTCCGCGCTGCCGATGTCGATCTGGTTATCCTTCAGTTGCTGACCTACGCCACCTCTTATAATATGCTGCCGGCAGTCCGTGACCTCGATGTTCCCGTCGTGCTTGTGAACGTACAGAAGAAAAAGGCTCCCGACTATGCCCATACGGACATTCCCACTTGGTTGGGCGAGCTCTATGCCTGCGGTGCCGTGGGTGAGATGGTGGCTGATCTGGAGCGTGCCGGTAAGCGTCATGCCGTCATTACCGGTGTTGTAGAAGGTGGCGACCCGCAGGTTCAGGCAGAGATAGAGGACTGGTGCCGTGCTGCCCAGGTGCGTCGCCGCTTCCGCGATACGAACATCGCACAGATTGGTCGTCCCTATCCCGGCATGATGGACCTCTATATTGACGAGACGAACCTCTATCACCGCATGTGGCTCTATACCAAGCAGTTCGACTGGGAGAAGATGTGGGCTATTGCTGACAATATCACCGATGAGGCTGCTATCCGTGCCAAGGCAGAGGATATTCTGAACACCTTCGATATCGAGGGTGGCAACAGTATTGAGAAAGTCTGGGATATGGCGCGCTATGTCGTTGCCTTCGAGCAGTGGGTGAAGGACGAACAGTTAGGACTCATTGCCTCGCACTACGACGGTTTTGCGCAAGGTGTTGCTGGTAAGTTAGACTCGATGCTCATTCCTGCCTTCTCCATGCTCATCAAGCAGCACACCGCCTGTGCCGTAGAGGGAGACATGAAGGTAGCGATGGCGATGAGTATCCTGAAGACCATCAGTGGTACGGGTACGCTGAGTGAGATGTATAGCATTGACTTCGACAAGGATATCTGCATCATCGGTCATTCAGGTTCTGGCGACTACGACATCTCGCTGGCCAAGAAGCCAACGATGAAGATTGTCCCCGTCTTCCACGGAAAGAGTGGTGGCGGCTATCTGACGCAGTTCTATCCTCCTACGGGCGACGTGACGTATCTCGGTATCACACAGGATAAGAACGGCGTGTTCAAATTCGTTGTTGCTGAGGGTGTCAACGAGGACGGTCCTATCTTCACCTTCGGTGATACGAACATGCGTACCCGCTTCTCCATTGGAGCCCGTGAGTTCTGCAATCGCTGGAGTGAGGCAGGACCGACGCACCACATGGCTGCTGCCGTGGGTCATCACATCGACACGATCCTGAAGGTGGCGAAGATCTTCAACGTGGAAGTGGATATTGTGTGTAGGTAAAGACCCACCCCCCAGCCCCTCCCTGCGAGGGAGGGGAGTATATTGATTATGTACTAAACCAAATAGAAAAGTATTTTCATGAATAATCAATCATCATCGCAGACTCATTCTACTCCCCTCCCTCGCAGGGAGGGGCAGGGGAGTGGGTCTCTAAAGAGCACGATTGCCGTGTCTCTGACCAATTATCTGGATGCAGGAGCAATCGTTGCCGGTGCGTCGGGACTGACCTTGTGGAAGAACTATCTCGAACTGACCGAGATGCATTTGGGATGGCTGAACTTTATCAGTGCCAACTGCTTGGGTGCTGCCGTCGGTGCTATCATCGGAGGATTCTTGGCCGACAAGTATGGTCGTAAGTTTATCTTTACCTACAACATGCTGGTCTATATGACGGGTGTGCTGCTCATCATGCTGAGTGTCAACTTCCCCATGCTGTTGGCAGGATTCTTGGTAACAGGAATCTCCGTAGGTGTCGGCGTGCCGGCATCGTGGACGTATATCTCAGAGTCATCGGAGAACAACAACCGTGGCAGAAATATCTGCATCTCGCAGATGTCGTGGGGTGTTGGTCCGATGGTTATCCTCCTGTTAGGTATGTTCTTTGCTCCAGGCGGCTATCTGTTCGACTGGGTGGAGTCGTTGGCGCATAGCTGTCTGGGTGCTGATGCTGCCGAGCATGCTGTCAATGTGTTTTCCTCGCGTTTGGTATTCTTCTCCTTGTTTGTGGTGGCTTTCATTGCCTGGAATCTGCAGCGTAAGTTGCAGGAGAGTGCAGAGTTTACGGCACAGAAGGCACAGGAGAAGAAGAACGGCCTGATAGAGAATATCCAGTTGCTGTTTACGAACCAAGTGGCAGTGAAGACTGTTTGTTTCCTGGCAGGTATCTATCTGACCTGGAACCTCGTCGCTTCGGTGATGGGATTCTTCCAGCCGCATATCTATGAGACGGCAGGTGGCGTTACCAACGAACAGGCAAACTGGATGAACTGCATACAATGGGCTATTATCGTAGGTGTGACGCTGATTACCTCGAAGCTCATCGACCGTACCAGCCACAAGCTCATCTACGTCTTTGGCTTGGTGGTGGCTATCAGCGCCTGGCTCATCATTGTCACGATTGGCGTCAACGGACCGGTAGGACTGTGGGCATTCGCTATCCTTTGGGGTGTGCAGGGAGGTACTTCCGTGCAAATCTTCTATGCCCTCTGGGGGTCAGAACTGTTCCCCGCCAAGTTCCGTGCCGGAGCCCAAGGCTTGATGTTCTTCATCGTCCGTGGTCTGTCTGCGGTTTGGGGACTGCTCTTTACCTATATCTACGGCGAGCAGGGCGAGGGCTTTACCCTTGCTGCCTACTGCATGATTGCCCTGCTGGCAGTCTCGCTCATCGTTGGTATCCTTGGAGCACCGAAGACACGTGGCCGCTCGCTGGAGGATATTACCAAGGAGCGGTATGGCGAGGAGTATTAAAGATTAAAAATTAAAAATTAAAGATTAAAGATTAAAATGAAAAGTATATTAGAAGGCCGCGAAGAATTGAAGGCCGTGATTGATCAGATTGCAGAGGTTACTGGTTACCTCTGGCAGAAAGGGTGGGCAGAGCGTAACGGTGGAAACATCACCGTTAACGTCACCGAGTTTATGGACGATGAGTGTAAGGCACTGCCTGCCATTTCGGAAGTGAAACAGATTGGCTTGACGCTGCCGCAGTTGAAAGGCAAGTATTTCTATTGTAAAGGAACCGGAAAGCGTATGCGCGACCTGGCAAAGGAACCGATGCAGAACGGTTCGATTATCCGCATCTGTGACGATTGTGCCAGCTACGTGGTCATTGCCGATGTCAACGTGGTGCCTACCAGCGAGCTGCCTACGCACCTCGCCCTACAGAACTATCTGTTGGAAACAGGCTCTTGCTATAAGGCTACGCTGCATACACACCCCATCGAGCTGGTGGCTATGAGTCATATCCAGCGTTTCCTGAAGGGTGACGAGATGACGCGCGTGCTGTGGTCGATGATTCCAGAGACCTTGGCTTTCGCTCCGTTAGGCATCGGTATCGTACCTTATGCTTTGCCGTCGTCAGTAGATTTGGCTGAGGCTACCTTGGAGCAAATCAAGACCCACGATGTGGTGATGTGGGAGAAGCACGGCACCGTGGCTGTAGGTCAGGACATCATGGATGCCTTCGACCAGACAGACGTGCTCTGCAAGGCTGCCAACATCTATATGTGTGCTCGCTCCATGGGTTCAGAGCCCGATGGCATGACCGCTGCACAGATGAAGGAAGTGCAGGATGTCTTCAAACTGCCGAAGAAACGTCCGTGCTAAAGGATAGACATAAAGAAAGTGGGCGAAACGCGATTGGTTTCGCCCACTTTTTGTTTGATAGCATCAGCACAGCTTATTCGAACTTGAAGCCTGCCAGACGCCACTTGGCACCCGAGATGTAGAAAGTGTAAGCCTTGTCGGCCTCGATGTCATAGACCAGTGCATCCCAAGCCTTGATGTCGGCAGAGGGGTGCTGGCCACATTCTACCTCAGCACCGGTAGAGAGAACTGTGCCGTTAATCTTGTTGTTGCCTTCCTTCATGAAGACTTTCTTGGTGGTAGCCACTACACCTCCGAGGAAGATAGTTAGCTTACCAGCCTTCTTGGCTGTAAAGATAACGGGAGCGCCATTCGTGCCTGCACTGGTGATGTACTTTCCCGTCAGGTCAACGCCTGCAACAGTACACTCGTCATTCTGTGAACCGCCCAGTTTCCAGTCGCTGATGCTTTCGTCGAAGGTTACTTCTAAGTTCTTTACCTCCTTGATGCTCTTGCCGCCCTTGATGTAAGCATCGCGCTTGTTGATAGAATACTCGCCCTGTGCAGAGGCTCCAATAGCGATGGCTGCTACGGCCATCATCATCAAAATCTTTTTCATGTTGTTGTAGTTTTAGTTAATAATTTGGGGTTTGTTATGTCGTTATTTCTCCTGATCCGTAGCAGCGGTGATGCTGTTCGTCGTAGATGACACAGAACTGACCGGGTGCTACGCCGTGAATAGGCTGTTGTGCATGTACCAGATAGGAGCCGTCTCCCGTCGCCTCCAAGGTGGCAGGCAGGAACTCCGGTGTATGACGAATCTTCAGTGTTACCGACAGCGGCGGCAATTGTCCGTTGATGCTGTGGAAGTCGTGGATGGGGAAATCTTGCTGATATGCTGTTGAGGGGTCGTAGCCGTGAGAGACATAGATGATATTCTGTGCTACATCCTTCTTGACGACAAACCACGGACCGCCACCCAACCCCATGCCTTTGCGCTGGCCGATGGTGTGAAACCAGTGACCTTTATGCTTGCCGATGAGCTTGCCCGTCTCCAACTCTACCACGTCACCCTGCTGTTCTCCGAGATAACGTCGCAAATAGTCGTTGTAGTTAATCTTCCCCAAGAAACAGATGCCTTGTGAGTCGTGACGATGGGCAGGGGCAAGGTGTTCTTTTTCTGCTATCTGACGCACCTCGTCCTTCATCATGTGACCGATGGGGAACAGTGCTTTCTGCAGTTGCCAGTTGTAGATTTGTGCCAGGAAGTCCGTCTGGTCTTTTACGGGGTCAGGACTGGTGCAAAGCCATTTGAGGGGAAGCCCACCCCCGACCCCTCCCGATGGGATGGGAGGTTGATTAGAGGTAAGAGGAGTGTTCTCTTCCTCTGTGGTGGCGTAGTGGCCGGTGGCGATGAGATCGTAGTCGTGACCGCGCTTCTCATGGAAGGCTCCGAACTTGATGAGGCGGTTGCACATGACGTCAGGATTAGGCGTGTATCCCGCCCGTACTTTTTCCATCGTATAGCTCGTCACCTGATTCCAGTATTCCTTGTGGCAATCTACCACTTCCAATTTACAGTGGTACTTGTTACTGACAGCGGTTGCCATCTCCAGGTCTTCCTCGGAGGAACAGTCCCATTCCTCTTCTTCCTCGGGACCGATCTTGATGTAGAAGCAGTCGGGCTGTAGTCCCTGGCGCACCAGTTCGTAGAGCACCACAGACGAATCTACACCTCCTGAGAGTAGTACGGCAATACGCTTGTCATTTAAGTTCATACTTTGTTAAGTTGAAAGTTGAAAATTGAAAGTTACTTCAATATGCTTCGCGGTATTTGTTTTCATCCTTGTCGTCGAGCATCGAGAGATACGACTGGTAACGACTTTGTGCGATGTAGTGGTCCTCTACCGCCTTCAGTACGGCACATCCTGGTTCGTGAGTGTGCGTGCAGTCCGAGAAGCGGCACTGCTTGGAAAATTCAAAGATTTCCTTGAAATAGCTCGTCAACTCCTCGCGTTCCATGTCGAAGGTGCCAAAGCCCTTGATGCCTGGAGTGTCGATAAGAAATGAGGAATGAGGAAGCCCACCCCCGTCCCCTCCCGAAGGGATGGGAGGCAGGTTAGATTTGAGAGGGGTGAGGGGAATCATCTCTGAGAACGTGGTGGTGTGCATGCCTGTCTGATGTGCCTCGCTGATGTCAGCAACGCGTTGGGCGGCATGCGGTACCAGCTTGTTGATGAGTGTTGACTTTCCGACCCCCGAATTGCCGCTGAGCAGCGTAATCTTTCCTTCTAACAAGGGGCGCAGTGCCTCTACGCCATCGCCCGTTTCCGCAGAGATGGCACGGCATTCATATCCGATGTTCTCATAGAGGTCAATCATCATCTGCTGGTAGTGCTGTTCCTCGTCCGTCAGCAGGTCGCCCTTATTAAATATAAGTATTACGGGCACGCGATAGGCTTCTGCCGAAGCCAAGAAACGATCGATGAAAGTCGTGGAAGTCTGGGGCTTGGTTACGGTGATGACCAGCATGGCCTGGTCGATATTGGCCGCCAGAATGTGGCTTTGCTTGGAGAGATTGATGCTCTTGCGGATGATGTAGTTGCGACGGTCTTCAATCTCAGTAATCCAGGCTCCCTCCTGATTTCCTCCCGAAGAAGGTGCGGAGACGACGACACGATCGCCGACAGCCACAGGATTAGTAGAGCGGATTCCCTTGATGCGGAAATTGCCCTTGACCTTACAATCAAGCAGCTGGCCATCGTCCGTCAAGACGGTGTACCAGCTTCCTGTGTTTTTAATGACTAAGCCCTTCAACTGTAAACTGTAAACCGTAAACTGTAAACCGTAAACTGTAAACTGTAAACAGAAAACTACACCGTCATGATTTCCTTGTTCTTCTCCTCCATGAGCTCGTCAAGCTTCTTGATGTACTTGTCGTGCAACTTCTGGAGGTCGTTCTCGGCATCCTTCTCGTTATCCTCAGAGAGACCGTCCTTGATGGCCTTCTTCAGTTTCTCCTTGATGTCGGAACGTACGTTGCGTACCTCTACCTTGGCTTTCTCGGCAATCTTGTTGCACTGCTTGACCAGTTCACGGCGACGCTCCTCAGTAGGCTGGGGGATGCCCAGGCGGATGATTTCGCCGTTGTTCTCAGGAGTAATGCCCACGTCAGAGTCCATGATGGCTTTCTCGATGTCGCGAATCTGCTTCTTGTCCCAAGGCTTGATGGCAATGGTACGGGCATCGGGTGTTGAGATGTTGGCAACTTGGTTCAAGGGAACTCGTGAACCGTAAGATTCTACTCGTACGCCATCAAGGATGGCAACGTTGGCACGTCCGGCACGCACACGGCTCAGCTCCTCCTCCAGGAACATGGCAGCCATCTGCATACGCTCTTCAGCACCGTTCAATGTTTGTTTGACGTCAATCATATTATTGTTGGTTTAAGATTTCTTCCGACAAAGATACGAAGAAGTGAGCAAAAAGCAAAATAAATTAGGAATTATTTTCGTTTTTGGCTGTAAGAATGCGTTATTCGCCTTCAAAATTGTAAAAATAATATGAAAAATTTGGCCGATTGATAGAAAATAACTATCTTTGCTACCATATTTTGCCTAAAGCTGTAAAGATACGGTATGGAAATAGTACAGACAACATCCCTTTTCGACCTGACCCATTGCATCATTTATGCGGTGGTTTTACTGCTTCTTTCCTTGTTGTGCTATTTCCTATGGCGTCGATTCGGACATCATCAAGATGAGGCTGAGTCCATGGAAGAAATCTTCCAGCGTAACCGCCTGGCCTTGATATTGAAGACTGGTGATTTGCGGTTGTGGTTCTACCATCCTTCCTCTCGTCATTATTTCTATTTGTCGGAAGACGGCAGCAAGGAGGAACGTCTGAATCCTGTGGAGTTCTCGCAGCGTTTCGACCGTGGCGACTTCGAGGAATTGAGTCGCCAGGTATTTGAAATCTGCGATGGCCATGGCGAGAGGGCTTCCGTCCTGCTGCGCAGTTCGGAGCAGGGCGAAGCGTGTCGCTACTATCAGGTCTCCATTGCTGTAGCGCGTATTGGCAGACATCATCTGCCTTCGCTTCTGATGGGTATTCAGCACGATGTGACGGATGAGTATTGCCGTCAGCAGGAAGTGGATCGCCTGTTGTTACGCTATCATACCGTTTTCAACTCGTCGTTGCTGGACATGCTGTTCTACGACAAGAACGGAGTGCTGACAGATATCAATGAGCGTGCCTGTTCGACGTTCCATGTCACCGACCAGCATCAGGTGCTCGATGGCAGCTTCCTGTTGCAGAACAATCCCATGTTTACGCAGACATCTTTAGAGCAGCTGAAGGGCACGAGGGCTTGCTCCATTATTGATTTTGCCAACTATAGTGACGAAGTGTATAAGCGCGATGAGTTGAATTTGCATGGCAAGATGTATTATGAGTCAGCCATTAACCCCATCCGTAATGAAGATGGCGACTTGGAAGGTATCTACATGTCGGGTCGCGATATTTCCGAAATGGTGGAGTCGTTCCATCGCCAACAGGAAGGCACCCGTCAACTACAGGAAGCCACGACCAGTATTGAAGACTATGTCTCCAATATCAACTACGCCCTTCGTGTCAGTGAAGTACGACTGGTCAACTATTATCCGTCGTCCTATACGCTCGAGATTTCCAATAACATCATGCAGTCGCAACTCCACCTGTCGCAGTTGCGCTGCATTCGCCTGGGTACTCCTCGCTTCCGCAGAACCATCTCCAGCGTATTGAACCGCATGGACCATCTGACGTCGCACCCTATCGTGCAGACGATAGAGACCGAGATTCGCGACAAGCAAGGCCGCCAGGTGTGGCTGCTGTTCAATATGGTTCCTGTGTTCGATGCCGAAGGAAATGTGATGCGCTACTTCGGTATGTGCCGTAACATGACCGAAATGATAGAAACCGAGCAGCGTCTGGCGATAGAGACGAAGAAAGCCCAGGAAACGGAATTGCTGAAGCAGGCGTTTTTGACCAATATGAGTTACGAGATTCGTACGCCGCTGAATACGGTGATAGGCTTTGCTGAGCTGTTCAATGCAGAGCACGATGCCAGTGACGAGCCGTTCTTCACAGAACAGATTAAGACTGGCACACACACGCTGCTGACGCTGGTGAACGATATTTTGTTTATATCGCGTCTGGATGCCAACATGGAAGAGTATAAAAAGGAAGATGTTGATTTTGCATTGCTTTTCGAGACTTTCCTGCGCCAGGGTCTTTCCGACTTGTCGCAAGAAGTCAAGATAAGTATCGATGCACCCTACAACAGTCTGGTTGTAGATATTGATACAGAACATCTTGGCATGGCCATACAGCGACTTTGCCGCGTCTCCTCCTCCAAGACGCGTCAGGGTGCCATCAGTGCTACCTATGAGTATCGGCGTGGCGAGCTGACCATTCATTTAGAAGATACCGGCGAGGGAATGGATGCCCAGATGCAGGAACACGTTTTCGACCGTTTTGCCCGTGACGAACAAGGCAATATGTGCGGTATGGGTCTCGACCTTCCTATAGCACAGTTGCTTGTTCAGCAAATGGGTGGCTCCATCGACCTTCAGTCCGAAAAGGGAAAGGGCACCTCCGTCTGGCTTTCTATACCCTGTACGGTTAAGTCTCAAGATAAGAAAAAACTCGTTACCGCATAAAGAAAAGACACTGTTATGAATCTGCTCAAGAATATTTTCGGTCGCATCGTCAACAGAGGACTGGCCAGAAGGCGTTCTCTGAAGATCAACCACCGTAGGGCTATGAAGATAGCGTTGGACATGAGTGGTAATCACGTGATGTGTTTTGACTTGCGGAAGGACTGTATATTTGACGTTTTCGGAAAGTCGCTCTTTGGCAATAACGTCGGCATTGACGTTATTTACTCTTACGTTCACCCCGACGACAGTCCACTGTTCAGGGCTCACGTGGAGCGACTGAAACAGGGTACCGATGTGGATTCGGAATGGCGCTTCCGCTGGGATCATAACTATACGGGAACGGGTACTCCTGACTGGCATGACATGCATATTCATGCGGTTGCTGAATATATCGAAGGCAACCAGCATCCCATCAGCATCATCGGCACCATTACCGATGAATCTGAGTTGTTGAATAAGCAAAGGGAAAGTCGCCGTTGGTCAGAGCGCTATGGCTTGATATTCGAGAACTCCATTATCGGCTTGTCGTTCTATAGTCCAGACGGTTGGTTGATAAACTCCAACCGCATCATGCGTGAAATCTGCCACTTCGATAGTATTGAAGGCGACGAGTTCTTTTCGAAGAACAACCTCTTCGACTTGATGCCCTTCAACGAAGTGCTCGACCGTAACAACCTGCAAGAGTTCTGGGCATGCTCGCTCAGCATTGTTCCTGAACGAAACATGCGCGTCTATTTGGAAATCCGTGTTCATCCCGTCAAGGATGCCGAGGGTCGCATTACCTATATTTCAGTAGCAGCCCGCGACGTCACTGAAGAGCGCGAAATGTACCGCCAGGCCAAGGAAAACGACGTGCGCCTACAGCAAGCTAACGAGTCCATCCAATTGTATGAGAAAGAGCTGCGATACATGATGGACTCTTGTGATATGTGGGTGTTTAGAGTCTCCTTTGCCGACAATATGGTACGTTTCTACAAGGGGTTGAGTACGGTTGAGAAGGAGATGTCGATTGACGAGCTGGTGGAGTTCTTCCAGAAGAGCGAGGACAATCCCTTCCAATCTCTGGACGACCCGAAGGAATTCTACGCCCAGCCGTCATCAGGACTTTATCACACCCTTTCACTCTTGCATCCCGAGGAAGGAGACCAATGGAACCAAATCAATACCATTCCCGTCTATGACAAGAAGGGTCAGCTGTCAGGTTGCTTTGGCTTGATACGAAACATGACGTCGCTGATGCATAAGCAGGAACAGCTGCGCCAGGAGACCGCCCGTGCCAATGAGTCGGGACAGATGAAGAGTGTGTTCCTGGCCAACATGACGCACGAGATTCGTACGCCGCTGAATTCCATTGTCGGTTTCTCCGACGTGCTGCCCCTGTTGCAGACGACGGAAGAGAAGCAGGACGTGATACGTGTCATTATGAGCAATTGCGATATGCTGCTGCGTCTTGTCAACGACATCCTCATCGCCTCTTCTCTCGAATCTGAAGGTGTCCAGATTATGCCAGCCCAAGTGGATATCTCCCAGGCATTCGACGATTTGTGCAAGTCGTTGCGTCCTCGACTGCAAGAGCCCGGCATTGAGTTCCTGACGGAAAATCCTTACGACCATTGCGTCATCACGATAGACGAAGGTCGCGTGCGCCAGGTGGTTACCAACTTCTTCACCAATGCCGTGAAATACACCCATCAGGGACATATCCGCTTAGGCTATGAGCTGCAGGAGAGAGAGGGCAGGGAAGGACTTTATATCTACTGCGAGGATACCGGCGAGGGTATTGCTCCAGAGGTACAGGATAAAGTCTTTGACCGCTTCTTCAAGGTCAACGACTTCATACAGGGAACAGGTCTTGGACTGTCTATCTGCAAGGCTATTGCCGATGCCTGCCATGGCGATATCGGCATGATGTCCGGCGGCAAGGACCAGGGTTCCACTTTCTGGTTATGGGTTCCCATAGAGCGATGATGGGAGAAAGGATGACAAAAAGATGGCAGGGTATATATTTAATAAGGTAAAAACGATATGGTTGACAAGAGTGCTGTTGCTCTTCCTCATGCTTTCTGTCTCGTTGACAACGACGTCAGCACAGACAGAAAACTCCTCTCGTATTTATGACCTGCAGCATCCTTTAGTCTATGTCGATGCCTGGGATCTGTATCCCTACGTTTTCTTGAATGATGACGGTGAGGCTGTCGGTTACAACATCGACTTGCTGCACATGATATTCAAGGAGTTGAACATTCCTTTTGTGTCAAACTGAAACCTACCAAGGTAGCGCTGAACGACTTGCAGAGCGGGCGTTCCGATCTGATGTTAGGCATGGACGCTCCCTTCCATCATGATTATACCTGTTATTACGGTAAGTCCGTAGTACAGATGTTTACCCATAGCGTTGTTCACCAGAAGGGACAACCCGCATTGATCAGTGAATTTCAGGACTTGTCCAATCGTCAGACAATCGTGCATGATGGCAGTTTTAGCCATTTTCTGATGCAGCGACGCGGTTGGGACAAATTGGCTATTCCATACGAGGATATGAAGGAAGCCTTGCAGCATGCCTGCACCGATTCTAAAAGTCGCGTGCTGTGGAATACCATTTCCCTGAAGTGGCTGATTTACTCCATGCATCTGGACAACCTGGAACTCACGCCCGTCAAGATGGCCCATGGCGAGTACAGGTTTATGAGCAACGACTCCTGTCTGCTGCATCGCATGGACAGCGTCTTTTCAGAGCTCAGCTACACGGGGCGATTGCATGCCATTCAGAACAAGTGGTTCTACCCCGAGCGTCGTGACAGCGGTATCCCTACCTGGATATGGAAAGTGTTGATGGTCATGGCTGCCTTTCTGCTGCTGACCTTCCTCTATTACTTTGGCTATCGCAAGCAGGAGCAGAAAATGACGCGTGAAATCAGGCGAAGCAACAAACGCCTGTCGCTCATTCTGAAGACCTGTGGCGTACGCATCTGGGTGTTGCACGTGTCGTCAAAGACCGTCAGCATGTATCACGAGATGGGGCGAGAAAAAGACGATGTTGCACTGAACGAGTTCCTGCAGCCCATCCGCTATCAGGACGCCAAGCGTGTTGTTGAGGCCCTGAATGCCATTGCCGCCCAGCAGGTGGAACAGGTGACGCTCGACGTGATGTTAAAAGACGAGCATGAAGACGTGATGCATCACATTACGATTGGTCTGGCTGTGCAGCACCGCGACAAGAACGGTCGTCCGACGGAGATTATCGGTACTTCCAGTGACGTTACCGATGAACATGCCCGTCAGTTGAAGGTCAAGGACAACATGCTTCGCTACCGCTCCATCTTCAATGCCACCATGGTAGATACCATCACCTACGATGCTGACGGCTACATGACCGACATGAATGACAGTGCCAGCCGTGCTTTCCCTGGCGGCAAGGAGGGCGCTTTGGCTGAACGATTCTGCCTGTCGGATGTGTTGGGCGACAGTATGCCAGCCATGGAAGACCTGCAGCAGATGAATCTGACACGACTGTACAAGCCCGATCAAGACCAGCGCGTCTTTAATAGCGACTTGCATGATGACCAGATGTATTACGAGTTGCAGATAGTGCCGGTGCGCAACGAGCAAGGTCGCCTGCTGACGGTCTTTGGAACGGGACGTGACGTCACAGAGATGGTTCACTCCTATCAGCAGCTGCGCCACAATGCCGAGCAGATGGAACAGAAGAATAACGAGATGCGCACCTATATCGACAACATTGACTTTGTGCTGAAGAATGGTGGTGTGCGTATCGTAGAGTATTTTCCTGACTCGCAGCATCTGTCTGTCTATAGTGCGGTAGGCCAGGTTCAGGAAGAATTGCCTAAGGAGCGCATCCTCGCCCTGACCGATGTCAGTTCGAAGAAGATGGTGCGCCAGGTGCTGAACAGCATGGATGGTCATGGCTTCTCCATACAGGCTACCTCGGTAAAGACAGTGCTTGTCACGAAGAAAGGTCATCCGCTGAGCCTGTACTTCTCCTTTGTTCCAGTCACCGACGACCAGGGAACGGTGAGGAAGTATTTCGGTATGTGTCGTGATATCAGTGCCATCAAGGCTGCCGAGGAGCAGCTGGCGGAGGAGACGGCCAAGGCCCAGGAGGTAGAGACCGTGAAGAGCGCCTTCCTGCGCAACATGAGCTACGAGATTCGTACACCGCTGAACTCCGTCGTCGGTTTCGCTGAACTATTCTCCATGGAACACGACGCAAAGGATGAGAGTTTCTTTATCAACGAAATCAAGGATAACTCCGCCCACCTGTTGAAACTCATCAACGACATCCTGTTCCTGTCGCGTCTCGATGCCCGCATGATAGAATTCAAGATACAGCCGATTGATTTTCCGACGTATTTCGATTCTGCCAGTCGGCTGGCATGGGACAACCACCGGCGTGAAGGCATCAACTTCGTCGTTGACAATCCCTATCAGCGCCTGATGGTAGAGATCGATCCGCAGAACTTGGCGGTTGTCATCGAACAGCTGGTTGCCAATTCGTCGGAGCACACCACCAGCGGACAGATACACGTGTCGTGCGACTACAATGGTGCCGAACTGACCATTGCCGTTCAGGATACGGGCTCAGGCATCAGCCAGGAGCGCCTTTCGCAGATATTCGAGCGCTTCGGCTCTTCCAGTGGCAGTGGAACAGGTCTGGGGCTGCCCATCTGCTACGAGATAATCCACCAGATGAACGGCCATATCCGCATCAAGTCCGAAGTCGGTGTGGGAACCATCGTCTGGGTCACCATACCCTGTACATGCACAGAAATACAACGTCTATCAAGTCGGGAGGAAGTGTCATGAAAAGATATTTGTCAATGCTACGATGGCTCTGTCTGCTGTTCTTTCCGCTCAACATGGCGGCAGACAACTATTCCAAATACACTGAGGAGCGTCCGCTGACCATTGTCTGCGACTGGGAACTTCGTCCCTACGAATACATGAACAGCAGTGGCGAGCCATCGGGGTATAACATCGAAGTGATGGAGCTTATTTTTGAACGCTTGGGCATTCCTCATCGTTTCCTGATGCGTGAGTGGCATGAGGCTGCCCGTCTCTTCGACAACCACGAGGTCGATCTCATCCATTCCATGACCAATCAATATCGGTCTGGCCTCTATGTCTATACGAAGAAGTTTGTTAACTTTTACACCCTGTGTGTTGCCCGTAGGCTGACAACAGCCCCGTATCCTGGTCTTGCCCATTTGGACAGCACGAGCCAGGTGGCACTAAAGAGCTACGACTATGCCGCGCTGATCATCGAGGCCATGGATTCTGTACCGTGCCGCCTGTCCTATCATTCTGCCAAGGATGCGCTGACGGGTGTTCGCACTGGTCGTTACGACTACTTTATCTGGGGTGAGGAACCCATGAAACTTAAAATCAAGGAGCTGGCGCTGGATAGTTTGGCCATTGACGAGTCGGATATTCCTGCCGGCGAACTGCATATCATCGGTTACGACCGTGAACTGATAGACCTGATAGACGACGAGTATGCTCGCTTGGAGCAGGATGGCGAGATACAGAAAATCAACGACCGCTGGTTCCACCCCGAGCGGCAGCACGACGATGCATCCCCCATTACCGTCGTCATCCTGGTAGCCATTATCATTGCCATTGTCGTGGTGTTGCTGCTGGGCTTGCTGATGCAGCTGCGTGTCAGGACTGCCGTGCGTCGTAATACCGACCTGCGCAACATGATGCTGCAGGCTTTGCAGATTGGCGACTACTATGTGCTGAGCTATGATATCAAGACTGACTGGGTGAAAAATGCCTACGGCAATCTGCTGCCTCCTGAGGGTATGAGTGAAGAGGTATTCGTGCGACACATCCATCCTGACGAGGTAGAAGACTTTAAGTATCACCTAGAACGCATCAAACGGGGCGACTGTGAGGAGTGGACGCTTCGCAAACGATGGAACGTGGGTACTGAGGGCCGTCCCATCTGGAATGTTTACGAGGGCTCTGCCATACTGGAACGGGAGAACGGAAAGCCTCGCTATGTGTTCCACAGCTTCAAGGACATTACCCATGAGGTGCAGGCCGAACAGCAAAACCAGGAAATGACAGCCATCTACAAGAAGGCTTTCGACACCAATATCATCGGTATTTCGTTCTATGGTGCCGACGGTCACTTGATTGACTTCAACGAGAAGATGCGCGAACTGTGTGAGATGACGCCCGAGTCAGAAGCGTACTTCCGCCAGAGCAGCCTTTATGACAATCCCTTTACCGAGAGCTTCATCCAGTCCGGCAGCCCGTTGGTCTATCACAGTTGCGGCCATTTCTATCTTCCTGAATATGGCATCGACAAATATGTGGAGTCGCGCATCCGACCGCTATTCGACGATGAGGGACAGTTATTGTACTACATCATTACCAGCCGTGACGTGACCGCCGAGCGCGACATTTACATGCAGCAGCGCGAGCATGACCGCCGTCTGAAGGCTACCAATGACCAGATACGCCGTTACGAGGCTCGGCTGAATTATCTGCTGGTAGAAAGCAAGATGTGGGTGTTCCGTTTCAATATCAAGGAGATGACTGTCACCTTCTCGCAGACGTTGCGCAAACCCGAATTCTCCGAGACCGTAGAGGAGTATTATGCCGGACTGGCGGAGGAGTATCGTGAAGAGGCTCGCCAGACGGCAGACGAACTCATCAAGACAGGACGGCCCTTCCATGCCATTCGTGAGTTCAACTACACCCCCATGTCCAAAGAGCATACATGGCAGAGCATTGGTGCCATGCCGCAGTATGACGAACAGGGCCAGTTGGTGAGCTACTTTGGTTTGATACGTGACATTACAGACCTCATGTCCGTCCAGCGGCGTTTGCGCGAGGAAACGGCACGCGCTGAAGACTCCGGCAGGCTGAAGAGCGCCTTCCTGGCTAACATGACACACGAGATACGCACGCCGCTGAACGCCATCGTCGGCTTCTCCGACGTGCTGCAGATGATCGACGACAAGGACGAGCGCATGGAACTGATACGCATCATCCGCAGCAACTGCGACATGCTGCTGCGACTCATCAACGACATCCTCGAGGCTTCCAGCATGGGACAGTCGCTGGTCATTGAGCCTCAAGAAGTCGATGTGCCGAAAGTGTTCGACGACATCTGCCAGACGCTGGCACAGCGTGTCGAGGAAGTTCCTTTCATTAAGGACAACCCCTGCGACACCTACGTCGCTACCCTCGACAAAGGCCGCCTGCAGCAGCTGCTGACCAACTTCGTCACCAATGCCGTGAAATACACCCACGAGGGACATATCCGCGTCGGCTGGCGCCCTGAAGAGCGTGATGGCGTCAGCGGCCTGTACTTCTATTGTGAGGACACCGGTGCCGGTATTCCCCGCGACAAGCAGGCAGCAGTCTTCTACCGCTTCGTCAAGCTCAACGACTTCGTGCAGGGTACCGGTCTCGGACTCTCCATCTGCAAGGCCATCGTCGAGCGTTGCAGCGGACACATTGGCGTCACCTCCGACGGCGAGGGTAAGGGTTCTACCTTCTGGTTCTGGCAGCCCCGTATCCTCCACGTTTCCAACGAGGAGCAGGGGGAATAAAAACACAGTGCCGCTTTGCACGAAACAAAACGGCACTTTAACGGCGACAAAACGTAACTTTACCATCGACAAAGTGCCGCTTTGCATGAAGCAAAACGGCACTTTGTTTTTTGCGTAGTGCAGGAACACTGTTTAGAAGAGTCCCTCGAGCACGTTCTTCTCGCACCAGTAGTACAGAATACCAGCGAGATAGCCTACGAAGACAATCCATGAAATCTTCTTCATGTACCAGCCGAAGGTGATCTTCTCCAAGCCCATGACGACGACGCCAGCGGCAGAACCGATGATGAGCATAGAACCACCGACACCAGCACAGTAGGCCAGCAGCTGCCAGAAGACGCCATCGACAGCCATGTCGCCGGCAGCCTCGACGGGATACATACCCATACAGCCTGCTACGAGGGGCACGTTGTCAACGATGCTGGAGAGCACGCCGATGATACCGGTGACGAGGTAGTGGTTGCCCTGGAAGATTTCGTTCAGACCCTGACCCATGGCAATGAGTACGCCAACCTCAGACAGCACGGCAACAGCCATGAGGATGCCGAGGAAGAACATGATGGTGGAGAGGTCGATCTTGGTCATGATGTCAGAGACACGCTTGGCCATGGTGTCGTTCTCGTCGGTGTTGTGGTGGAAGATTTCCGTAACGGTCCACAGCACGCCCAGCACGAGCAGGATGCCCATGAACGGAGGCAGATGGGTGATGGTCTTGAAGATGGGAACGAAGACCAGACCGCCGACGCCGAGCCAGAAGATGGCGGTGCGCTGGGCCTTGGTGAACTGGCTTGGATCGCTCTTAGGCAGGTTCTGTGCCTTGTCGAAGCGACCCTTCAGCTGAGTGCTGATAATGGCGGCAGGGATAACCATCGAGATGAGCGAGGGGATGAAGATTTCGGTCAGCACACCCTGGGTGGTGATGACGCCCTTGATCCACAGCATGATGGTGGTGACGTCGCCAATGGGCGAGAAGGCACCACCGGAGTTGGCGGCGATGACGACGAGCGCGGCATACCAGAGACGGTCGTTGTGGTCCTGTACAAGCTTGCGCAGCACCATAATCATGACAATCGACGTGGTGAGGTTGTCAAGGATAGCCGAGAGGAAGAAGGTCATAAACGCCATGCGCCACATGAGCTTGCGCTTAGAGCTGGTCTTCAACGAGTCGCGTACGAAGTTGAAACCTCCATTGCTATCGACAATCTCGACGATGGTCATGGCACCCATGAGGAAGAATAGCGTACCAGCGGCATCGCCCAAGTGGTGCTCGATGGCCTCGGCAACGTGGTGTATGACCTCGTTGGCGGCAATAGAAGGATAAAAACTGGCTGGATCGACCATGAGCAGTGTCCAGCAAACCACACACATCAGCAGGGCGATAGCCGCCTTGTTGACTTTCGTCACGGCTTCTAAGGCTATGCAGAGATAGCCTATGCAGAATGCGGTAACGATGCAAATTGTTAATGTTGACATGTCTTTTAAAATGTTTTAATAATATATTATAATGTATAGCGTTTTGTTTTTTATCCTTCTTCGTTCACATCAGCAAACGCTCCATGGAGGCAATCTCTATGCGTCCTCTGTGCAGGGTAAGCAGTTGGTCGCGCTCCATCTCGTTCAGCGCTCGACTGATGTCCAGTCGGCTGTCGTTCAGGTCGTCGGCTATCTGCTGCATAAGCACGAAGAACGTCTTCGCACCGGCAGGGTAGAGACAGCGCGAGAAGAAGTAGCGAACGAGTCGCTCACGCAGCGTCTTGGGGGCTGCCCGCCAGTTGTTCTGCCGTTGTCGCTGGGTCTCGGTGGAGAGTGCGTTCAGCAGGTTCAGACGGAACACCAGCTGTGTCTCGGTCAGCAGTCGCACCTCTTGCCGTTCGATGCTGATAAGGTTGCACACCGTCTTGGTCTTGTAGCTCGACGTGTAGCGTTGCGACAGGCCGAAAAGCTGTTCGGGTTGCAGCGTGTAGGGAGCTGACAGGTGCTCGACGACTCGGCAGGAGTGGTCGGCACTCTGGGTCTCGCACTGCAGGGTGCCATGGGTGAGGAAGATGAGGTGTGTGCAGGGCTCGCCTTCCCTGACCAGCCACTTGCCTGCAGGCAGCTTGGAAAAACCCAGACGGGTGTGTCCCACCACCTCCATCAAGTCGGCGTGGCTCATGCCCAGGAATAGGGGAAATCGTAGTAGCTGGTCGTATATCTCCATAAGTTATTGGTCGTGCGTGTCTATTTTCCAATCTTGTCCTTCAGCGACGGCGAGAACCACACGCCGTTCTTACCATGGTCGTCGTAGATGAGATAGGCCATGAGGTCGGGATTGCTGGCAAGGATGCGCTTGGCACCGTCCAGTCCCATGACCATGAAGGAGGTGGCAAAGGCGTCGGCACGGGCACACTCGTCGCAGAGGACGGTGGCCGACAGGATGTTGTGTTGTACGGGGTAGCCCGTCTTAGGGTCGATGGTATGGGCATATTTGCGCCCGTTCTTATAATAATAGTTACGATAGTTGCCGCTGGTAGCCATCGCTTTGTCGGTGATGTTTAGCACGGTCTGCAACTCGTTACCCACATGCAGTGTGTCGTCGGTAGGCTTGGTGACGCCAATTTTCCAGGGGAGACGTTTCTCGCTGATGCCTCGGGTCACCACCTCGCCGCCAATCTCTACCAGAAAGTTCTTGATGCCTTTCTCCGTGAGTGCCTGTGCCACGACGTCGGCACCATAGCCCTTGGCGATGGCTGAGCAGTCGAGCATGACGCGAGGGTCGCTCTTGACGATAGTACCCAGCAGATGCTGGGTGGTGGAGGGCTTGAAGGCAATCTTCTGATAGCCTACGAACTGGCGAATGCTATCCACTTGCTGGGGAACGGGCATCTGTCCGTTCTTAAAACCGAAACCCCATGCGTTGACCAAGGGGGCTACCGTCATGTCGAAGGCTCCGCCGGTCTGCTGGGAGATGTCCATGCCCATCTTGAAGATGTTGAGGAACATGCGACCTGTCTCGTTGTCGGGGATGTTGCCATTGCCTTGGTTGACGTGCGAGACGATGCTCTGTTCGTTGAACATTGACAAGGCACTATCCACCTGCTGCATTCTGCTGACGAGCAACTCCTGCAAATCCTCATCGTACTGGTAAGTGATGTTATAGAAGGTACCGAAGATGGTGCCAGAACAGTGTCGGTAGGGCATGGACTGCTGTTGTCGGATGATGAGTACCGTGCCAACGATGAGCAGGGTGAGGAAGGGTAGTTGCCAAAGGAGGCGTTTCTTGCGTATGTTGTCCATTTTCTTTGTTTCGGAATGTTAGTAAATATAATAGTAGTGAAAGGTTTTCAGATGTCAATGATGACGTTGAAGTTGGCAATGAAGTTATCGGGGTCGTTGATGCCGAAGCCCGGCACGTACCACGCGTGTCCCAGTTCACCCTCCTTGTGGGCAAGCCGTCGCAGGTAGCGGATGTTCCACCCCAGGTGCATGGGACCGTAGATTTGAGCGTCGATGCCAAAGACGAGCTCCAGCCAGTGTTGCGAGCAGTGCATGCCCTCTACGGAGAATCCCGACGTCGATTGATAGATGGGGTCGGGCTGTGTCTTATGCGTAATGTCGGCATTGAAGACCGTGAAGGCATAGCGGAAACCGGCAAAGATGCGGTTCGGCAGATGTTTGTTCTTCATGACGTTCCAGTCCATGCCCACTCGGAAGTAGGGGGCGTTGGTCTTATAGCTCAGATGGGTCACCTCGTCGTCCTTGTGGTTGGCACGACCGATACCCATCTCGAAGACGGGAAACCACTGGTCGTGCAGGTTGATGCGCAGGGCTCCCTCATACTCGCCGTGGTCGCTGAATATCATCATGGCAGGACCCACCAAGTCGAACGACACGGCAAAGCCACGGAAGAAGGGTATGGAGTCCTTCTCCAGTTTGAACAGCTTCTGTCCGCTGGCTGTCGAAAACGCCAGCAGGCATAGCAGCAAACTAACGGCGAGCCTTGAGGCGAAGCAAGAAGTGAGCTGTCGATGCGTCATTGGTAACTTCAGTCTTATTGATGATGAGTGCGTCGATGATGTTGTTCGTGGTGGTGACGGACTTCAGACGGTGGTAGTACATTGCCTTGCAGTCAACACTCTCGAAGTGTGGGTAGTTCTCTTTCTGTATGCAGATGTCGTCCACCCAGATGTTTTGGCTGGTGTGGACATTGGTGTCGCGAATCTCTATATGGATGTTGTCAAACTCCTGCATATAGCTCATGGGGATGCTCACCTTGGTGGCGTTGGTGCCACACAGGCGGTTGACGAGCAGCGTGTCCGTTCCGTTGGCTCGCTCTGCCCAGACCCACATGGTGTCAATCTTCAGCGTGTCAGGGGCGCCGCTGGGCGTCTGCAGCTGATAGACGGCACTCACTGTGTTGCTGAGCGGACAGTCGATGCTGGTACAGGCAGCTATCAGCAGGGTTGACAATATGACAATAGCTACTCTTCGCATTTGATGGTGCTTTCTATCTGATAGTCGTTGCGTCCGGCACTGTTGCGGCTGATGAGGTCGCCAAGGAATCCTGCGAGGAACAGTTGCGTACCAATCATCATCATGGTCAGTGCAATGTAGAAGTAGGGAGAGTCGGTGACCAGTCGCATGGGAATGTTGTGATACAGCGCCCACGCCTTGTCAATGCCTAAGAACAGGGCTGCCAGAAAACCGATGATGAACACGATGGTGCCCAAGAAGCCGAAGACGTGCATGGGCTTCTTGCCGAAGGTTCCTAAGAACCACAGCGTCATCAGGTCGAGATAGCCGTTGACGAAGCGGTTCCAACCCATGAACTTCGACTTGCCGTACTGGCGCTTCTGGTGGTGTACCACCTTCTCGCCAATCTTGTCGAAACCTGCATTCTTTGCCAGATAGGGGATGAAACGGTGCATCTCGCCAAAGACTTCGATGTTCTTCACCACGTCACGGCGGTAGGCCTTCAGACCGCAGTTGAAGTCGTGCAGGTTCTTGATGCCGCTGACCTTGCGTGCCGTAGCGTTGAAGAGTTTTGTGGGCAGCGTCTTCGACAGCGGGTCGTGGCGCTTCTGCTTGTATCCGCTGACCAGGTCGTAGTGCTCTTCGGTAATCATGCGGTACAGTTCTGGAATCTCGTCGGGCGAGTCTTGCAGGTCGGCATCCATGGTGATGACCACGTTGCCCTGTGCCTGCTTGAATCCGCAGTAGAGTGCCGGCGACTTTCCGTAGTTGCGGCGGAACTTGATGCCCCGCACGTGTTCCGACTTCTGTGCCAGTTCTGTGATGACGTCCCACGAGCGGTCTGTAGAGCCGTCATTGACAAAGATAACTTCGAACGAGAAGTGGTGTTCCTGCATCACACGCTCTATCCAGGCGTAGAGTTCAGGAATCGACTCGTCCTCGTTGTAAAGGGGTATAACTACTGATATGTCAAGCATGATTTCCTATAGTACTATTTTTACATTATTATATTTTATGGGTGCAAAGGTACGCATATTTTGTCAATAGGCAAAATTTTTTTTGCAATCATTTGCGTATTATTAAAAAAAGTCGTACCTTTGCACCCGATTTCATACGGGCAGTCCTATACGGCCAGCTCCCTCGGAATCCCCCAGGATGGGAACATAGCAAGGGTACTTGGTTGTAGCGGCGCGATGTAGATCGCTGCCCACCCGCCTCTTTAGCTCAGTTGGCCAGAGCACGTGATTTGTAATCTCGGGGTCGTTGGTTCGAATCCGACAAGAGGCTCCCAAAAAAGTAAAAAGGTAAAAAAGTAAAAAGGTAAGAGTGAAACGCTCGCTAGTCCTTTACTTTTTTACCCTTTTTATTTTTTTACCTTTTTACCCTTTTACCTTTTTACCTTTACTCCAAATCCACCACCGTGATTCCCGCTCCACCGAACTGCACGTGCTCGTCTTTGGCACGAACGACGTTAGGCACCGTATTCAGGTATTGGCGTATGAGCTGACGCAGAATTCCAGACCCAGTGCCGTGCAGGATGCGCACCTTCGACATGCCTATCAGGATAGCATCGTCGATGAAGTGCATCACGGTGTCGATGGCCTCGTCACCTCGCATACCGCGAACGTCCAGGTCCTGATGGAAGTTCTGTCGGTGATCTTCTATCGTGGAGCGTGTCATCTTCGATGTCTGTATAGCCAGATGCGCATGCTTATCGACGGTTTCGCCTTGGGATGGGCTGGGGGAGGTTGCCCTTTCCAACTGTTCTACTTTCACCTTGCTGCGTAGCCCTCCGAAGATGACAGTAGCCTGCTTACCCTGGATGCTCTCTATCTCGCCCACACTGCCAGTGCCTTTGATGCGAACGCTGTCGCCGGGCTGTAGAGGTGCGTGTCGAGAGGTGAGCGGTGAGAGATTGTTCTTCATCTTCTCAGCGGTGGCCTTCTGTCCTTCTTCTTTCTCCTGTTTCCGCTTGGCCTTACGGGCTTTGCGTTCCTCCATCTGGCGCAGCTTCTTCTCGAAGTCTTCCTCGCTCATCAGTCCGCGGGTGTCGTCGCTGACCACCTGTTCACGGAACTCCTGCAGTTCTTCACGGACAATACGTGTCCGTTCCTTCTCGGCTTGCGCCTCACGGATTTCTCGGATGGTGTTCTCTATCTTCTTGTTGGCCTCTGCCAAGAGTTCCTCTGCCTGCTTCTTTGCACGGTTCAGGATAGCACGACGCTCGCGTTCTATCTCTTCGAGGCTGGCGTCGAGGCGCTCGCCGGTAGCTTCCAACCGTTTCTCGTGCTGGTGGATGGTCTGTCGCTTACCTTCCCAGTAGCGCTTGTCGCGGACAATGTCCTGCAGGTATTTGTCGCTCTGTATATATTCCGAACCCACTATCTCTGAGGCGTCGTTGATGACCTCCTCCGGAATACCTGTCTTGCGGGCTATCTCGATGGCGAACGACGAGCCAGGCTGACCTATTGACAGTTGGAAGAGTGCCTGCATCTGATGGCGGTCGTAGAGCATCGCTCCGTTCACCACCCCTGGATGGTCTTCGGCAAAGTGTTTCAGGTTCTGGTAGTGCGTGGTGATGACGCCAAAGGCCTGCTTCTTCCAGAACTGCTTCAGCACCGCCTCGGCAATGGCTCCGCCAATAGCGGGTTCCGTACCGCCTCCGAACTCGTCGATGAGCAGCAGCGTGCGAGCGTTGGCATAGCGCATCATGTTCTTCATGTTCAGCAGGTGACTGGAGTACGTCGAGAGGTCGTCGGCAATGGACTGTTCGTCACCGATGTCTATCATGATGTTCTGGAAGATGCCTACCGTCGAGCGGTCGCCGATGGGTATCGACAGTCCGCACTGTACCATGTATTGCAGCAGTCCTACCGTCTTCAGGCATACCGACTTTCCACCGGCGTTAGGACCGCTGATAATAAGGAGAGACCCTCCCTTTTGCCCCTCCCTGTGAGGGCGGGGAATAGATGGATTGTCCGTCGATTTCTCCTCTTGAAAGTATCCACTCCCCTCCTTTACAGGGAGGGGTTGGGGGTGGGTCTGCAATCTAATATCCAGTGGCACCACCTTCTTGTCCTGTTTCTGGAGTGACCGTTGGAGTAGGGGATGTATGGCACGAATCCAGTCCATCGTGGGCTCCGCCTTCACCTGCGGCTCGAAGGCTTGCATCTGCTCGGCCATCTCTGCCTTGGCATGTATCAGGTCTATCTCTGCTAAGAAGCGGTAGCTGTCGAGCACCTCTTGCACATGAGGACGCAGCTCGTCGCTGAACACCGTCAGGATGCGGATAATTTCCCTGCGTTCGGCAGCCTCCAGTTCGCGCACCTTGTTGTTGGCCTCCACTACTTCGGCAGGCTCGATGAATACCGTCTTGCCCGTTGCCGACTCGTCGTGAACGATACCGTTGATTTTGCGTTTCAGTCCTGGTGCCACAGGAATCATCAGTCGACCGTCGCGCATCGTCGGTGCAGCGTCCTGAGCCACCAAACCGTCGCGCTGGGCGGTATGTAGAATGGTGTAAAGTGTTCGTGAGATGGCTCCTGCCGTCTGCTCCATATCGTGACGGATGCCCGCCAGCACCATCGACGCCGAGTCCTTGATTTTTCCGAACTTGTCCAGGATGGAGTCAATGCGTCGCATCATGGCAGGGAACGTCATTACGTTCTCTGTCAGCCGCTGTAGGGCAGGGTATTCATATTCGTCACCCCTGTTGAGAAAGCTGACGATGATGCTGATGGTCTCTAACGAGCGTCGCAAGTCCCAAAGCTCATCTTCTTCTAAATGCGTATTCTCCAATCGAATGCGAGCCACCGACTCGCGCACGTCGAAAAAGTAGTTCATTTCAGGCTTCTCGGTGTCCTGCAGCAATCGGCGGAACTCGCGCACCTGCTGCATCCATTCGTTCACTGTGTCACAGTTGTCGGTGAACGCCATTTCGTCCACCTTTTCACGCCCCAGCGAGCTCTGACAATGATCCTTCAACAGGCGTCGTATCTCGTCAAAACCTATCTTTTGTTCGTAGTTGTTCGGATAAATCATGCTGCAAAGTTACAAAATAGTGTCCAAAACACCAAACATATACCCATTTTCTTAAAAAACCTTAACGAAAAAGACATTTTTCACTTTTCACTTTTCACTTTTCACTTCTTTTTCGTACCTTTGCAACCGCTTTCGAGACAACCGAGCACTGGAGAGATGGTAGAGTGGTCGATTACAACGGTCTTGAAAACCGTCGTACCGAGAGGTACCGGGGGTTCGAATCCCTCTCTCTCCGCCAAATAGCACAAATGGGAACCTTACGGGTTCCCATTTTTCATACCTGATTACCAGCACCTTATTAGTTTAACCCGCTGAAAGCGAGGCTAATAAGGGGATGGACGTCCTTAAAATTTGATACGTGAACATGGTGCATCATAAAACATCATAGTAGCGAAAAGAATTACAAAAGGAATTACACCCCGAGAGATAAATTTGAAAGTGTAATTTTTTTAAGGTATTTTTAGTTATGAATAGTACACCATTAGTAGCATTGGTCTTCAATCGCCGACACACGGCGACGACCACAAAGGAGGCAGCTGTAGAGCTGCGAGTATCTTACCAAAAAGAGCAGAAGTACATGTCAACAGGCGTGAGACTTCTCCCAAAGCATTGGCGACGCGGAATGGTAATTAATCGTGTTGACGCCATTCAACTGAACCAGACTTTGGAGAAGCTTGTCGTAGATGTTCGTAAAGTCATTCTTCAGATGATGGACGATGGTAACATCGACATCTTCAGCATTCCCGACAAACTGAAACGACTGAGGTCTGGCAATCTTACATTCCTCGACTTCTGTGATACGCGCATGAAGATTCGTCAGTATGGCAAAGCTGTTGACAGTCAGGAACGCTATACCAGATTTATGAAGTTTTTCAGATCTTGGGGAAAGATAGTTGAATTCGAGGACATCACGGACTTGAACATCATCGCCCTTGATGAGCATCTGGCAGCAAGAGGCCTCAAGCCCTATTCGAAGTGGAACAATTACCATCGTTTCCTCAACTCTTTCATCCTTGATGCCATCGATGAGGGCTACGTAAAGCGTAATCCTTACAAGTGGGTGCGCATTGAGAAGGAGAAATCGAAAGGCGGCATTGGCAAGTATCTTTCACCTCAGGAGTTCGTCAAGGTGAGAGACATGGATTTGCCAACGGAAAGCCTACAGAGAGTTCGAGACCTATTCGTCTTCCAAACCTACACCTGTCTCTCTTATGTTGATCTGAATTCCTTTGATGTGGAAAAGATAGAAAAGGTTAAGGGTATGAAAGTATATATAGGTACGCGCGCAAAAACGAGCCAGACCTTTACCATCCCACTTTTGAAGCCTGCTCTTGCTATTCTGAAGAAGTACAATAACTGCCTGCCATTAATCAGTAATGTGAAGTACAACGAGTATCTAAAGGTGGTGGCACAGAATGCTGGTATTGACAAACCCGTGAGCAGTCACTGGGCCCGTCATACCGGAGCCACTTTGCTTCTTAATAGTGGTGATGTCCCTATGAATATTGTGCAGCACATCCTTGGACATGCATCTCAACGTATGACGGAACAAGTATATGCCAAACGCCTCGACGAGTCTATTGTAGATGCTATGGCTAAAATAGATGGCAAAATTTAACTACCGTTTCATCTCTGAATTAAGGTTTAAAATTACCATCCCTTTTTAATCCAAGAACGTCTCCATCTGGCGTTCTTGGATTATTTTTTTCTTATTTCTGGTCTTATATTTTTCGTGAAACGTTAATTCACGAATAGAAATTTTCAGAAGTAGCCTATGTCTGAGATATTCACTTATTTTGCAGCAAAATTAAAAATAGAAGATAAGAAGATATGGACTATTTTAAACTAGATCCAAGTTCTATCGATGCTATAGCCTACAAGGCTGCAAAGATAGTTGTGAGTGAGTTAAAAAAGTGTGAGGAGCCTCAATTAGAGATGGTGCCTGTAAGTGTTGCTGCGAAAATACTCGGAATATCCGAAGATCACATGCGGCGTATTAAGGACAAGTTCCCTCATATTAAGAATGGCAACAACAAGCAAGGACGTTTGCTGTTCGTAAGAGATGCATTATTGAAAGAATATGCGAAATAAAAGACGCATAAACCTTATTTGTTGATAATTTTTAATTCTGTACAAAAATGACAAAATATTTTAATTTCGTTCTGACCGAGAGTCAGATTGATTTTCTTGCCGAGAGCAAGAATGGTGTTAATATTATGAAGGTGCTGACTGTGTTGTTAAAGCACACATGTACTGATAGTGGTTACGATTATGCCAGACCAGGATGGAATTCTTATTTGCATTCAGGTCAGACATTAATATCCGATGCAGACCTTGCTGAATTCTGTAATTGTGATGTTGAAACCGTCTCTGACATTATCAGAATGTTGAATAATTCGGGGCTAATTTCAACAATGTCTAACAGCTCTGTCAGTATTCATACATTGCTGTTTCTTGATGAAATTCATGACAAGGGGAAGACTGTTTTCAATTCCAGATGTCAAGATCAAAGACTGCGTGAAGAAGAGAGTATTTATCAGACCCAGATGGCATTGAAATATGCGGAAGTCAAAGTTGATAACAATCGCAGAATAATGCAAGCCACGGTATGGAAAAGGTCTTCGAATACCTGAGACAAATTAAAGAACTTGATAACTACCTCAGAAAAGACAACTTGAACGAAATGGGAGACAAATAGACTTAATGGCAGTCCCTTGCGGGCAAAGCGATTTAGCTTTGAGCGTAAACACTACACCGAGCATCTCAGCCTAAGTGTAGATTGTCCGACGGCTTTTCAAACCGTTGTTGCAAGAGGTACCAATGTCGGACGAAAACGGCAATACCCGCTTTGTCCATCCAATGGATTCTCGAATGCTCGCAAGCTCGCATTGGACTGCCCCACAGCACAAAAACGAAACTTGTTTTACGATATGAGAAAGCGTATAATTCAGAGGAAGCCCCCGAGGCTTCATCATATTGACTACCGTGTCAATGACATCGAAGATGCCCAGATAGCTGAGAAGGCCGCTATGTGTGGACTTACTAAAGGCGACTACAGCCGCAGGTGTGCGCTCTGCCATGAGCCGAAGCTACATCTGACGGACAGTGAGATTGAAGCGTATAACCAACTGGCAGATGCTCGTGGCGATATGGTGCATGTCCGTAATGCCCTAAAAGGCAAAACGCAGGAACAAATCAGATGCTACTTTGATGACGATGACTTCATGCGTCAGTGGGTAAGAGCTATCACCAGAGTCATTGCCCAGTGGGATGAAATCCTTAATAAAATGAGAGATTAGTATGAACTTGAACTATAGAATATATGGTAGCATTAGCTGACGTAATCACACACGGTTGTAATGCGGTACGCTACTCCGTGGATAAGGAGAAGAGTGAGGTTGTGATGGTTCACTGCTTGCCAGAGAACATCACTCCCTCTTCAATGTGGGATAGAATGCTCATCCTTCAACAGAAGTATCGCGAGAAAATCAATCGCTATAACCATCTTTACAAGACAGCCATTCGCATCGAAGTCTCTCCCGCCAAGGAAGAGACGGAGAACTGGACGATGGCCGATTGGCAGAAACTGGCCGATGACTTCATTCGAGAGTTCGATGCACAGGTGTACTTGAAGAACGATGGTCGTAAGGAGAATGGACATACCAATCTTGCGAATAGCCAGTATGTCGTTTCACTTCATCGTGACAGCAAGGGACAGATTCTTCATCTTCATATCAACGCCAACCGTATCGACATGGAGGGTAATACGAACAACTCTTATATGATACGTAAACGCGCAATGGCTGCTGCGAACAAAATCAACGAGCAGCGTGGTTGGATTCAGTCGATGAAAAAGCGCGACTGGAACATAAACGAAGTGACCAATGCCTGTATTGATGCCCTAAAGATGATGGACTCGTTCGACTGGAACACTTACGAGGCTAAGTTAAAGGCAAAGGGCTATGGCGTGAATGTAAAACGCAGTAATGACGGCAAAGTTGTCGGCTATGTAGTGAAGAAGGGTAACTCCTTCTACAAATCCACACTGTTAGGCCACAGCCGAAGCCTCACTCCATCTCGCATCAAGAACACATGGGTCAAACTGCATCAGGACAAGAGTGTACACACCCAGACGATTGCTTCGAAAAGTATGCGGACTGTCTCCCGTCCTGTTGCTCCTGTGAAAGTAAATACACAACAACTGAAACCGCAGTTGCTGACAAGAGATGAGCCGCTCCCTATAATAAAACCTGAGCAGAATACTCCTGAGATGGTTCATCACGATATCGAATGGAATGGTAGAATCCATCCCGTTGACATCCCTATTGAAGCAGACAAAGCATTGCTGGATGAATTTGGGACGATGGAAGTGGATCTGTGTGCTACGATAGTGGATGCTCAGAAAACAGCCTTCCTGCTGTTTGCCAACTATCTCGATGTCGCAACAGAGATTACAGAGTCGTGTGACGGTGGTGGCGCACCTGAAAGCAACTGGGGTAGAAAAGACGATGAGGATGATATGGAGTGGGCGCGTCGCTGCGCTCGACAGGCACGTCAGATGCACCAGCGTCCTATACGTCGTTCACGAGGATTGTAAATTAAAAAATGATCTTTTATGAATAATAATATAAAAAAGGAAAGCCTCGATTTAGAGGCCATGATGAATCACCTCGACCAGAAGGCCGAGAAAAAGAAAGAGTTTAATAGCGAGTTGGAATCTCTCAACGAGATGCTCAACATGCTGGGTGTCGAATTGATGACGGTGAAGGATGGCTTGCAACAAATAGAGAATGGCAAGCATGAACTGACGACCATGAATGAAAATATGAATGACTGGGTCGCAAAGTCAGAGCTGTTAGTAGAAACGATGAGAGAGATTGCCTCAGGCATAATGGACTCTAAGCCAGAAGTGATAATCGGAGAAAGTGCCAAGCATGATTTGAAGGTAATTGTAATAATAGCTGGCATTGTATCAGAAGACTAGCGGGTTTATTGCCACATCCAGCATGAATAGGGATGTGAATCAGGAAGGTCAAGCGGTCTTCGGTAGTCTCAAAGGTGTCAAAGTCGTTGGCAAACGCACAGATACTGTGATAGATGTTACTTCTTCAACGCTTCAAGCATAGCCATGCCCAACTCCGTCACA
>JAEEGH010003858.1_pt1 | contig 38891 bp, 39 predicted proteins | sample 9134181 | NCBI WGS metagenome assembly JAEEGH01 (sample SAMN16246544, study PRJNA631951) | gut metagenome | biome: gut microbiome; feature: rumen; material: DP-attached | host: Bos | place: Iran: Karaj | collected 2018-10 | reverse complement strand
GGCGCCGTGGGTGCTGTCCGCAAAACTTAAGAGCTTGTTTGGCAAAGAAATCGACTGCTCCAAGTTTCCTGTGTTTGACGTCGGACAAGATCCGAGACAGGGTGATTTGAGGATGGACAATCAGTGAAAATCCTTTACTTGATTTCGGGAACCAACATGGGCGGGGCGACACTGTCCTTTTTGAGCCTGTTGGATTCCGTGATTAAAGAAGGTATTACACCCTATGTGGTGATTCCCGACGACAATAAGGATTTTGTCGCTTTGCTTGAGGAACGCAAAGTCAAGTACTTCGTGGTCCGCCTGCCGTTTTTTTGCTACCCCAGTGTAAAGAAGTGGAATGTTCCTTTGTTCCTGGCGAAAATGCTTGGTCGCCTTTATCTGGAATGGAAAGCCGAAAAACGCGTTGATAAAATTGTCAAGGAAATCAAGCCCGACATTATCCATACAAACGTGGGCCCCATCAGTGTCGGCCATTTTGTAGCAAAAAAGAACAGCCTGCCCCATGTGTGGCATATCAGGGAATACGGCGATCTCGATTTCAACATGCACGCTTTCCCGTCAAAGAAGTTCTTTCACAAATGCCTGCGGGAAGACGCGGTCATTGCGGTTTCGAAGGGCCTGCTGCAGTACAACGAAATCGAAAATCGTGAATGGTCGTTTGTCGTGCCTAATGGGGTTTGCTCCAAGAACAATTTGCCTGCGGAAATCCATAAAGAAAATTTTTTTCTTTGTGCGAGCCGTATAAGTCCTGAAAAGAACATTGATGAAGTGATTGAAGCCTTTGCCAAGTTCTGCGCAAAGCGAAAAGATTATCAATTTTTGGTTTTGGGCAGTGGCGAAGAAAAATACGTGAAGTCCCTGCAGAAGTTGTGTACGCAGCTCCATGTGGAAGATCAGGTTCGTTTCTTGGGTTTCTCTTCGGAAGTCATAGATTTTATGAAACGTGCGAAGGCCTTGATTGTGGCTTCCAAGGCAGAAGGCTTTGGACGTATGACTGCAGAAGCCGGTTTTGCCGGATGCTTGGTGATTGGCAAGAATTGCGGCGGCACAAAAGAAATTTTGCAAAATATGGGTGGATTCCCATATGAGTCAAATTCGGAATTATTAGCTGCAATGCGTAAAGTTGCGGATATGCCTGATGATGAATACCGTTCTTTTGCGGCAAATTGCCAAGATAAGGCTAACCAGAGCTATTCATTGGAAGTATATACAAATCGAGTGATTTCTATTTATAAGAAAGTAGTTGCTAAAAATTAAAGGTAGAACCCCATGTTCGTTCTTTCAAAGTTTATTGGTGACAGTGTAACGCATCGCGCTTCGAGCATGTTCGAAGGTGATATCAAGGCTAATTCTGCAAAGCTTACCGAAGAAATTCAAGGCAAGAGTGTTTGCGTGATTGGTGGGGCTGGTTCTATCGGTTCCTCTTATATCAAGGCCGTACTTCGCTTTAAACCTGCAAAATTGGTGGTGATTGACCTTAATGAAAATGGCCTTGCCGAGTTGACGCGTGACCTTCGTTCGACTGATGGACTTGTGGTTCCGCCGGAATACCGGGCCTATACGCTCAACTTTGCCGACCCAATCTTTGCTCGAATCTTCCGTGAAGAAAAAGGTTTTGACATCGTTGCGAACTTCAGCGCTCATAAGCACGTGCGTAGCGAAAAGGACAAGTATTCTGTCCAGGCGCTTATCGAAAACAATGACATTAAGGCTAAAAAACTGATGGACCTTTTGGCTGAGTATCCGCCCAAGCATTTCTTCTGCGTGAGTACGGATAAGGCTGCGAACCCTGTAAACATCATGGGAGCAAGCAAGCGCATCATGGAAGATTTAGTGATGGCCTATACCACCAAGTTCAAGGTGACGACCGCTCGATTTGCGAATGTGGCTTTCTCGAATGGTTCGCTTCCGGATGGTTGGATGCATCGTGTCCAGAAGAAACAGCCCCTTGCCGCCCCGAACGATGTCAAGCGTTATTTCGTGTCGCCCGAAGAGAGCGGACAGATTTGTATGCTGGCTTGCATCCTTGGCAACAATGGTGAAATCTTCTTCCCGAAACTGGGTGAAGAACAGATGCTTACGTTCTCTGCAATCTGCGATGAATTCGTAAAGAGCGAAGGCTACACCAAGCGTGAATTCGCCACCGACGATGAAGCCAAAAAGTTTGCGGCAGACATGCCCTACGAAAGCAAGACGTATCCGGTGGTCTATTTCAAGAGCGATACGACCGGCGAAAAGGCCTACGAAGAATTCTATGTTCCCGGAGAAAAGCTGAATATGCAGCGCTTCAATAGTTTGGGTGTTATTGAAGAGGTGAAGAAGCGCCCACTGGGTGAAATTGAAAAGTTCTTCGACGAAATCGAGTCCATCTTTGCCCGCGAAGATTTTACGAAATCTGAAGTGGTGGACGCAATCAAGCGGTTTATTCCGAACTTCGAACACGAAGAAAAAGGCAAAAATTTAGACCAGAAGATGTAATTATGCTACAGAAAATCGTTAACTTCGTACACGAATTATACAATACGAATGACTTTGTGCCGCTCAGTGTCCCTAAGTTCATCGGTAACGAAAAGAAGTATCTTAACGAATGCATCGACACCACATTCGTCTCGAGCGTGGGTAAGTTTGTGGATCGTTTTGAAAACGACATGGCCGCCTTTACGGGGGCTAAAAGGGCCGTGGTGTGCGTAAGTGGAACAAATGCATTGCACATGTCCCTGATGATGGCCGGTGTTGAACGCGATGACGAGGTTTTGACCCAGGCTCTTACGTTCATTGCGACATGTAATGCTCTTTCCTATATTGGAGCACATCCTGTCTTTATCGATGTCGATAAATCGACTATGGGTCTTTCTCCGGATGCTATTCGTGAATGGCTTTGCAAGAACGCAGAAATCAAGGATGGCCAGTGCTTCAACAAGAATTCGGGCCGTCGCATTAAGGCTTGCGTTCCGATGCATACTTTTGGTCATCCGGTTCGTATCGAGGAACTGGCGCAGGCTTGCGAAGAATTTCATATCGAATTGGTTGAAGACGCCGCTGAGAGCATCGGCTCCAAGTACAAGGGCAAGCATACGGGAACGTTCGGCAAGGTCGGTGCGATCAGCTTCAACGGAAACAAGACGATTACCACTGGCGGCGGCGGCATGATGCTTTTCCAGAACGAAGAACTTGGCAATATGGCGAAGCATATTACGACTCAGGCGAAGGTTCCGCACCGTTGGGAATTCCGTCATGACCATATCGGTTACAACTACCGTATGCCCAATATCAACGCGGCACTTGGTTGCGCTCAATTGGAATACATTGACAAGCTGATTGCAAGCAAGCGTGAAGTTGCTGCCGCTTATGCAGAATTTTTCAAGAACATTGACGGAATAGACTTCTTTGTCGAACCGGAAAACTGCTTCAGCAACTATTGGCTCAACGCCGTCATTACGGAAAGCAAGGAAAAACAGTTGGAATTCCTGCAGTATACCAACGACAATGGCGTGATGACCCGCCCCATTTGGGAGTTGATGAATAGGCTCCCGATGTTTGAACATTGCGAACACGACAGTCTTTCAAATACCATCTGGTTTGCGGACAGGGTCGTAAACATTCCGAGTAGCGCGAGAGTGTAGTATGAGGGACTTAATCCTTGTCGGTGGTGGCGGACATTGTGAATCGGTAATTGACGTTGCCGAAAGCGCAGGCTTTCGTATTTTAGGAATTCTGGATATGCCGGAATTACTCGGCAAGGAAGTCTTTTCTTATAAAGTTATTGGCTCGGATGACGATATTCCGAATTTCGCCTCAAAAGCACAGTTTGTTGTAACGGTTGGGGCTATCAAGAATCCAAAAACTCGCATTAAACTTTTTGACAGAATCAAGTCGGCTGGAGGAACTTTGGCGACCATCGTTTCTTCAACAGCGTATGTTTCAAAATATGCTCAGCTAGGCGAAGGGACTGTTGTAATGCATAAAGCGTTTGTAAATGCGGGTTCTAAAATTGGTGCAAACTCGATTATTAACACCTTGGCAAATATTGAACATGATTGTGTTGTTGGCAATCATTGCCATGTGTCTACGGGTGCAATGGTTAACGGTGGCTGTACTATAGGAGATAATACTTTTATAGGTAGCAGAACCGTAATTTCAAATTGCATTTCAATTTGTAACGATGTTGTTGTTGGTGCTGGTTCATTTGTTCGTAAATCGATAGTTTCTCCAGGAATATATGTAAATGGTCCCCAAAATTTGCTGGAGTTGAAATGAGAAAACATGTCTTAATTATTGCAGAAGCCGGTGTAAACCATAATGGTTCTTTAGAAATTGCCAAACAGCTTGTAGACCGTGCTGCTGAAGCTGGTGTTGATATTATTAAGTTTCAAACGTTCAATAGCAAAAATCTTGTCTCGAAATCGGCCCGAATGGCCGAGTATCAGCAAAAAAATACTGGACATGTAGAAAGCCAGTATGCGATGCTAAAAAGATTGGAACTTTCCGCCGAAGATCATTATGAATTGATTCGATATTGTGAAAAGAAAAATGTCAGATTCTTTTCTACTGCGTTTGATTTAGAGAGTATAGATTTTCTCCATTCGTTAAAATTGGGTTTGTGGAAGGTTCCATCTGGGGAAATAACTAATTATCCATACCTGAAAAAGATTGCATCTTTTCATGAACCAGCTATCCTTTCTACAGGGATGTGTTGCTTGGAAGATATTGGTGCTGCACTAGATGTCTTTGTAAAAGCGGGCTGTAACAAGCAAAATATTACGATTCTTCATTGCAATACGGAATATCCGACCCCTTATAAGGATGTCAATCTTCGAGCAATGCATGAAATTGAAAAGACTTTCGGAACCCAAATAGGCTATTCTGATCATACCAACGGAATAGAGGTGCCTATCGCTGCTGTTGCCATGGGGGCGACCGTTATAGAAAAGCATTTTACGCTTGACCGTAATATGGAAGGACCTGATCACAAAGCTTCTTTGGAACCCAATGAACTGAAAAAAATGGTGGAATCCATTCGAAATATTGAACAGGCTCTCGGTTCCGGACGCAAGACTGTATCCGACTCAGAAAAGAAGAATATTGAAATTGCTCGTAAAAGCATTGTTGCTGCGAAAGATATTGCCAAAGGCGAAATTTTGTCAGAGAAAAACCTTACTGTAAAACGCCCTGGGAACGGAATTTCCCCAATGCGGTGGAATGATGTCATCGGCAAAACTGCGGTTCGTGATTTCTGTGAAGACGAGGTAATTGAGCTATGAGGAAAATTTGCGTCGTTACGGGTAGCCGAGCGGAATATGGCCTGTTAAAAAGCCTTATGAGCCTTATTGACCAAAGTGCAGACTTGCAATTGCAGATAATTGCAACGAACATGCACTTGTCTCCGGAATTCGGCTTGACTTATCGCGAAATAGAAAAGGATGGCTTTTCTATAGACAAAAAAGTTGAAATGCTGCTGTCTTCCGATACTTCTAATGCCACCGCCAAATCTGTTGGTTTAGGTACAATTGGTTTTGCCGATGCTTATGAAGATTTGAAGCCTGATATGGTTGTTGTACTTGGGGACCGGTACGAGATTGTTTCTGCTGTTAGTACTGCGTTGTTTTATAAGATACCTGTAGCTCATTTGCATGGTGGTGAAATTACAGAAGGAGCCTACGATGACTGTATTCGCCATGCCATTACGAAAATGAGTCATCTGCATTTTACAAGTACGGAGGAATACCGCAAAAGGGTAATTCAATTAGGTGAAAATCCTAATAGAGTATTTAATGTCGGGGCTCTTGGTGTTGAGAATATCAAGAAAATTCCATTGATGGATAAAGACGAATTGGAAGAATCCTTGGGAAAGTTCTCTTTGGGTGATAAATCCCTGCTGGTGACGTATCATCCGGTTACCTTGGAAAATTCTACGGCTGAAAAACAAATCTTGAACCTGTTCGCTGCTTTGGATGAATTTCCTGAATACAAGCTGATTTTTACATTCCCGAATTCTGATACCGATGGACGAGTTATTATTGATCGCATAAAGGAATATGTCCAAAAAAATCCGAATCGTTCGATAGCATTCCCGTCACTAGGCTTGAAACGATATCTTTCTGCGCTCAAGTATGTAAGTGCTGCTGTAGGAAATTCGTCTAGTGGAATTATCGAAGTTCCTTCATTTGGTATTCCGACCCTGAATATCGGTGACCGTCAGAAGGGACGAATTGCTGCCAAAAGTGTTGAAAATTGTGGAACAGATAAGACTTCAATTGCGGCTGGATTACGCAAAATACTATCTTCGGATTATTCCTGCAAGGGAGTTGCCAACCCTTACGAAGGCAAAAATACGGCAGAAGAAATTGTAAAAATCCTCCAGACATATCCTCTTGAAGGATTGATAAACAAAGAATTTTATGATTTAAGGTGAGTTATGAAGGTCCTTGTTGTTGGTTATGGCTCAATGGGCAGACGTCGTATTCGTTTATACAAACAAATTGATGCGGATGCGAAAATTATTTGTGTTGATGCCAATCCTGCTCGTGTTAAGCAAATTCGAGAGGATGGCTATACCGCATATTCTAATTTAGATGATGCAGTCCTTGAAAGGCCTGATTTGGCTTTTGTGAGCACATCTCCACTTAGCCATGCCGCTATTATTCCTATTCTTCTCAAGAATAAAATCAATACTTTTACGGAAATTAATCTTTCGTCAAAAAATTATGACGAAATGATTCGCCTAGCCAAAGAGAACAATGTAAAATTGTTCCTTTCTAGTACGATGCTTTATAAGAATCAAATCAAAAAGATAAAGCAACTCGTACAAAAAGAAACGCAACCATTAACCTATATTTATCATATTGGTCAATATCTGCCTGATTGGCATCCATGGGAAAGTTACAAGGATTTCTTTATTGGAAAAAAGGAAAGTAACGGATGTCGGGAAATTTATGCCATTCAGTTACCTTGGATTGTTGATACTTTTGGCGAGGTGACGAATCTTTATTCTGTATCGCACAAATCAACAAATCTTGAAATTGATTACAACGATAGTTATATCACTACGCTAGAACACAAAAATGGTGCAAAGGGCGTTTTTGTGGTTGATGTTGTAAGTCGTGTTGCTAAAACCTATCTTGAAGTTATAGGTGAAAACATTCATCTGACCTGGGATGGCTCAAACGATGGTTTGAAAATTTATAATATAGCTGAAAAGAACGTCGAAACATTTACGGCGTACGAAAACGAAGTCCATGACGAAAACTATGCGGCAAATATCATAGAAAATACCTACCTTGATGAAATCAAGGATTTTGTCAGCTATGTAAATAACGGAACTATGCCCAAATGGTCGATTGAAAAGGATTATGCGGTTCTTGACTTGATTGATAAAATTGAGGGGCTAAAGTGAAGTTCTTATTTGTTGGATTAGGTTCTATATCTGCAAAGCATATCAAGGATTTGGCGAATGTTGCTGGCGAGCGGAATTGCGTTTGTGAAATATCTGTGCTTCGTCGAGCGTTTTCTAATATACCGGATGATTTGCAGACGTACAATGTCAAGCAAATTACCGAATTGGACGAAACTATTTATGATGCAGCGTTTGTCACAAATCCGACAAACCTCCATTATAGCGTTTTGGAACAACTGAAAGGCAAAACGAAATTTTATTTTATTGAAAAACCGATTTTTGAATCGACTAAATATGATTTGGAAAAACTCGGCATTTCGGAAAACAACGCGTATGTGGCTTGTCCGATGCGCCATTCGGCAACCTATAAAAAACTAAAAGAAATTGTTGACGACAATCAAGTTTTTAACGCAAGAATCATCTGCTCCAGCTACCTGCCTGAATGGCGCCCAAATATAGACTATCGCAAGAATTATTCGGCGATTAAGGCTCTTGGTGGCGGTGTAACGCTAGACTTGATACATGAAATTGATTACATGATAGGCTTGTTCGGTAAGCCGGAACAGGTAATGAATATTCATGGGAAATTTAGTGACCTTGAAATAGATAGCGATGACTTGAGCGTTTATATAGCAAAATATCATGATAAGATATGCGAAGTTCATTTGGACTATTTTGGGCGCAAGTATCAACGTAAATGCGAATTGTTCACCTCACAAGGAACCTATACGGCTGACTTTAAGGCGGAAACAATCGAAGTGCCGGACGGAAGCGTTGTCAAATGTGATAATGGTGGAAAGACGAATCTGTATAGGGAAACTGAATATTTCTTTGAATTTATTGCAGGATTGACAACGAAAAACATCAATCCCCCTCAGCTTGGGTTCGATGTTTTGAAAATTACTTTAGGAGAATAAAATGAAAAATATTCTGATTACAATATGTGGAAGAGCTGGAAGCAAGGGCTTTAAAAATAAGAATCTCAAAACTTTTTTAGGAACGCCGCTCGTATACTATACTGTTGCCATTGCTGAAGACTTTAAAAAACGTCTTGCTGGCGAATGTAGCACAACCATCTGCTTGAATACCGATAGCAGGGATTTACAGACACTCGTTTCTTCTAAATACAAAAATGTGGAAATCATCGATCGTGATGCCGAACTTGGCGGAGACAAAGTCGCAAAAATGGCTGTATGGCACAATAGTCTTGATTTGATGGAGGTAAAACTTCAAAAGAAATTTGATTACGTGATTGACTTGGATATCACAAGCCCAATGCGTCAGATTGATGATGTCGTGAACGCGTATCATGAAAAGCTAGACCGAAATGATTGTCAACTTATTTACAGTGTTTGCGAGAGTCGTAGAAACCCATATTTTAATATGGTTAAAGTTGAAAATGGAATCGCCTCAAAATTTGCACAGTCCAATTTTACGACAAGGCAAGAGGCTCCCAGAGTTTACGACATGAATGCGTCTATTTACGTTATTGATGCTGATTATTTGCGTAATGACCGAGACAACATGCTCCTGAATGCGACGTCCAGTATTTATGAAATGTATGATACGGCCGTATTGGACATTGATTGTGAACAAGATTTTGAATTGATGGAAGTAATAGCCAAATACCTGTTTGAAAAACAGGAAAGTTTTAAAAAGGTTCAAGATTTAGTGGAGGTGTAATATGAATCGATGTGGAAAAGTGTATATTGTTCATTGCATTGATACTGAAGGCGCCTTGTATGAGTCGTTGAAAGAGACCTTCGTTCGAATTGAAAAATTTACTGGAAAAAGAATTGCCCCTTCGGCTGAAAATCTTCGGAAAATTCAGCGACGGGAATTTCCTCTTGATGGAAAAGAGGATATCACGGCATTTACCTTCTCGGAAAGGAACCTTAATTATAAAAGGGATTGGGGTGAAATTGATGAGATGCTGAATAGGATAACTTCTTACGAGTTTAGAATGAAGTTTAGGGATTCGTATGGTGAAGGGTATCGGTATAATTGGTTTATTATGGATTGGGCCGATTATCGAGTAAATCCTCGTTGTCGTGACCAAGGGTTTAATAACATATATAATCATTATAAAGATTTTTATGACATTCATAATTTACATGAATGGAATGATGAGTTTCATTTCCATGCTCATCCGATGAGTGTGAATCATGAAGCCCACAAATGTGCGACCTCTTATTTAAATAGTCCTCACATTTATGAATCTCTGTGTCATAGAATAATTGATTGTCAAGCGTTCCCCTCGTGTTTCCGACCTGGCTTCCATACGGAGCGTCCCGACTCAAATTGGTTTTTGGAACAGTTCATTCCGTTTGATTATGCAAACCAATCAATTGAACTTACAGAAAATGATAAAAAGCAGAAAGATTTGACAGAGGGACGTTTTGGGGATTGGCGCCGTGCTCCAAATGATTGGAGCTTCTATCATCCTGATATAGACGATTATCAAGTTTCAGGAAATTGTAGACGTACTATTTTTAGATGTCTAAATGTTGGAACTAGACTTCGCTTGATTACGCAAGAAGAAGTTGACCGAGCTTTTGCTCGAGCTGCCAATGGATTAGATACGGTGTTGGCGTTTTGTGATCATGATTATAGAGAAATGTCATATGATGTAGAAGAAGTGTATAACCGTATTTGGAAGGCTAGTGAAAAATTCCCTGATGTGAAATTTAAGAATTCTGGAGCGCATGAAGCCGCAATTGCAGTTACTGGAGTAAAAGACGAATCATTTGATTTGAATTGTGAAGTCAAAAAAGAAAATGGTATTGTAAGACTTCATGTGAAGGCATCTTCCGATTCTTTTGGGCCTCAACCGTTTCTTGCAATCAAGACGAAGGACAATCGGTATTTTATGGATAATTTTGATTTCCAAATATCGCGCCGATATTGGACGTATACCTTTGATGAACACAGTATTTTGATTGATAATGTTGAAAAGATTGGAGTTGCGTGCAATTCTGCACAGGGTGTAACTCAAAGTATAAAGGTTTTTTCAGTTGTTTAATTTTAAATCACGCCTAAACTGATTTAGTCAAAACTATGAAAGGGATTATATCAAATAAATCTTGTATTCGTGACGCTTTAGCATCATTGAATATGTTGTCTGATCAAAATAAGCCTTTGGTTTTATTTGTCGTAGATGAGAATATGCTTTTATACGGAACGTTGACTGATGGTGATGTTCGTCGTTACATTGTTAATGGTGGAGGCTTGCAAGATTCTATTGAATTCGCGGTGAATCGAGACTGTAGGTTTGTTACTACTGATACGAAGAATTATGTAAAAGAATTCAGTGAATGCAGAAAAAAAGGAATTACAGTTGTTCCAATAATTGACGAAAAACGTAGAATTGTTGATATTTGTGATTTGGTAAACTTTAGGTCGCATCTGCCTATTGATGCGATTCTTATGGCTGGTGGCAAAGGTGAACGTCTTCGCCCTCTGACCGAAAAAACGCCGAAGCCTTTGGTAAAAGTCGGTGACAAATGTATTATTGATTATAATATTGATCGTTTGATTGAATTTGGTGTGAAGAATATAAGTGTTACAGTAAATTACTTGAAAGAACAACTTCACGAGCATTTTGCAGAACCCCGAAATGGTGTCAAAATAGATACTGTCGAAGAACCCAAGTTCCTTGGAACTATTGGAAGTATTCAATTTGTAAAGGAGTTTAAGAATGACACTATTCTTGTGATGAATTCTGATTTGTTTACAAATATTGATTTCGAGGATTTTTATCTTCATTTCAAAGAACATGATGCCATGATGAGTGTGGCTGCTGTTCCGTACACGATAAATGTTCCCTATGGAATCTTTGATTTGGATGGTCGTAAAATTAAGGGCGTTAAAGAAAAACCAATTTATAATTATTATGCCAATGCGGGTATATATCTATTTAAACGCGAGGCTTTGGATTTAATTCCCAAAGATGCATTTTTTAATGCTACGGATTTGATTGATGCCGTAACAGCTAAGGGGGAACTGGCCATTCGCTATCCCTTATCGGGCTATTGGATTGATATTGGACAGCATGCAGATTTGGCAAAAGCACAAGATTTGGTCAAACATTTGGGATAATATGATTTTTGATTCGTTGGAAAATATTGGCGAGTATGTAGATTTTTCAGAGAGCTTCTATGAAGGATTGCTTTTTTTGAAAGATCTACAGAAACAAACAAATGATGGATTCTATCGTTTGTCATCGTCTGTTTCTGCAACTATTTCTGAATATAGGACAAAGTCCCAAAATCAGGCTTTTTTTGAATCGCATTCAAATCATATTGACATACATTCTGTATTGAGTGGTTCAGAAAAAATTCTTGTTGAAAATGTATGTAAGTTGCATGTCTTGGGAAATTATGATTCTGAAAAGGATTGTTGGCTTTATGAGGCGGATTCTTGTCGAAAAGCAAGTTCTATTTTGTTGACGCCAGGAGTTTTTTTAGTGCTTTTTTCGGATGAAGGACATTCTCCTGGAATTAGACGAATAGATTCCGTTTCGGAAAAGGTGAAAAAAGTAGTGGTTAAAGTTTCAACTAACGTATAAAATGTCATTAATTGGGAAAATTGGCTCATTAAAGAAAAATAGTTCCGTGAAAAATGGGGCTCTTTTTTCGTTGTTTTCTTTTGTAAATAGAGGCTTGGCCTTTTTCTTGCTACTAATTTTGGCAAATTATATTTTGCCTGCTGACTATGGATTTTTGAGTTTATTTAGTACTGTTGTTATGGTCTTGGGCTATTTTATAGCTTTTTCTACGGATGGCTATATGACTGTGGCTTTTTTTAGGGATGGTAATGAGGGTGTAAAGCGTGCGTTCACAAGTATTTTTGTTACGGCTTTCTTTGTTTGTGTTGTTGTATTATTGGGCCTGTCTTTTTGGGAAGATTCTTTGTCGAAAATTTTAGATTTGCCTAGGAAAATGCTTTATTTAGCGGTCCCGATATGCTTTTTTACATTGCTGTCCAATGTTAATTTAGACTTGTTTAGAATACGAGAAAAGGTGAAAATTTACGGTGTTTTTTGTTGCTTGAATGCTTTGTTGAATTTTGTCCTTTCGATTGTTCTTGTAAAGTCTTTGTTGATGGGATGGGAAGGACGAGTGTGGGCTCAATTTGTTTGTTCGTCAGTTTTTGGTTTCATTTGCTTGCTAGTTTTCTTTAAAAGCGGACTTGTTGGAAAATTTGATTTTTCGTATTGGAAGTCGATGATGCTGTGGGGGATTCCGCTAATACCCCATTTGTCGATCAACTTTATTCGACAGGGAATGGATCGTTATATTATCAATTCAAGTCATGGTATAGAAAGTGTGGGACTCTTTAGTTTTGCTTTAAATTTGGCGAATATTATATTTATGATTGGAATGGGCTTTAATCAATCGAATAGTGTTGAAATATATAAGGTGTTGGGGGCTAAAGATTTGACTTTAACAACAAAAAAAGAGCGTCTAAAAAGACAGCGACGATTGTTGTTGATGGTTTATGTGCTTGCCACTGTAGTAGTCTCTGTGGCGTGTTTTATTGGCGTTCCTGTTTTTCTTCCTAAATATGTGGGAGCTTTGAAATTTTTTCCGATTCTTGCTGTGTACGCCTTCTTTTATTGTTGCTATTTGCTTTATACGAATTATTTATTCTTTTTTAAGAAAACGAAGAATATTATGTATGTGACATTTGGTTCATCGTTGTTTCATTTATTAATGTCATTTTTGCTGACTAGGTTTTCGTTGTATTATACCTGTTGTGTATATTGTGTTTCGCAATTAACAATTGTTGTTGGCATTCGGTATATGGCTTTAAAAACTTTAGAAAAGTCCGAGGATGTTGAAAATGAATTCTAAGAAGATAAAAAGAATATGTGCGGTTGATTCAATGTACACGCTGTTACAGTATTTGTTGTTGTCTTCTATCGAAGAAATTGAATCGACATATTTTTTTTGGCGGAAAGGCGTGTCAGAAGAGGTTAAATCGTTTTTCTCAAAGCAGTCTGCAACGGTTCCGAGTAATTTTCCGTTTTTTCAAAGGCTTCTGTGGTATTATGTGATTGTTCCGTTGAAATGGCCGTTTGTTTTGAAAAATAATATAGACCGATTTGCTTGCGATAATTTGGGCTTTGAATTCTTATTTGTTCGTCGAAAAGATTTTACCTTGTTGGAAGATGGCTTGTTAAGTTATGTCCCGTACGCTTACAAATGGAAAAGGAAACGCTTTGTAAAACTGAAAAAGCTTTTGTTTGGGCCGCTATTTGTTCCGAAAACACGAGTCGGTGATTCGGAGACCTGTAAAAGAATAATGCTGACGGGATTGAAACCTGCTCCAATCATGAATGATCCGCGAACGATTGTAAATTCATTGATTTCGTTGTGGGAATCTTCGTCAATAGCGAAACAATCGTATATAAAGAATATTTTAGGAATCTCGAATCTCAATTTAGAGTCGATAAAAGAATGTGATGCTGTCTTGCTAACGCAGCCTTTTTCCGAAGATAAAGAAATTACAGAAAATGAAAAAATTGAACTTTACAAAAAAATGATGGCGAATATTGGTGACAGTGTGAAAGTTGTAATAAAACCACATCCGAGGGAAATTACTGATTATCACAAAATATTTCCGAATAAAATATGTTTGCGGACAAAGGTCCCGATGCAAATGCTTTCTTTTTGTGGAGTTCGCTTTAAAGATGTTTATACGGTTTGCTCTACAGCGGCTTTTGATTTCCCGTATCGCGTAAGAGTTTTTTATACGGGAAACGATGTTTCTCCCAAATTGATGAAATCAAGTCCTAATTGTTCGTTAAGTGAGCTTGGTGAAATTCCAGAGAATGTTGATTTTGTTGCTTGGAAATTAGATTAGATAAATAAGGGATTTTTATGAAATTGTTGTTTGACAAGATTCGTCATTTTTTGAGGATCCTTTATAGACGATATTGGGAACGTCCTTTGAATCAGTTGCATTGTTATGATTATGTTTCGCAAAACAATGGTTGGGAAAAATATGGATGTTCTCCAGTTTTGGGAAATTCTATGATAGGCGTTTTGTATGATCCATATGTGTTTTTGAGTAAAAATGGTTATAATATGGTTGTGTCGTCTAGAAAAAATGGTTCTCTTTTGCTTTTTGAATCAAAAGATGGCATAAGGTGGGATGAAGAAAGGCAAATTTTGACAGGAGATGAAAATTCGTGGGATTGCTTTGTTGATCGAGCCTGTCTTTTAATTCACAAGGGTGTTTATTATTTATGGTATAGTGGACAACGAGATGGTGTTTCTTGTATTGGCTTGGCGAAAAGTGTTGATGGTGTTTCGTTCTGTCGTGTTCAGGTTGATCCTGTTTTGAAATCTGATTCTCCTCAGGAGGGGGTTTCTGTGATGAACCCTTGTGTTCTATGGGATGATGCAGAATCGCTTTTTAAAATGTGGTATTCGGCGGGTGATACTTATGAACCAGACGTCATTTGTTATGCTGAAAGTACAGATGGCATTTCATGGAAAAAACACAAAGCACCTGTTTTGTCCAAATGTTTGGAACACGCATGGGAAAAGTATAAAGTTGGTGGATGTTGCGTTCTAAAAAATAATGATGGAATGTATGAAATCTATTACATCGGCTATCAAAACTTAGATGTTGCGAGAATTTGCGTGGCTCATAGCAAAGATGGTGTTTGTTGGACTCGAGACGAGGATAATTTGTTGCTCTCGCCATCAAAAAATGCTTGGGATTCGGATGCTGTGTATAAGCCTTCTGTATTAAATTGCGGGGGAAGAATGTATCTTTGGTATAATGGTCGTCGTTCTTGTGAAGAGTACATTGGCTTGGCAATAAAGGAATTGAAGAATGAAATGTGAAAAAAAATATGACATTTTGATTGTCGGTTCCGGCCTTTTTGGGGCTACTTTTGCATATCGAGCTCGCGAAGCTGGCAAGAAATGCCTGGTTATTGACAAGCGCCCTCAATTGGGTGGAAATGTATATTGCGAAAATGTGGAGGGCATTAACGTTCACAAGTATGGCGCCCATATTTTCCATACCAACAATAAACAGGTGTGGGACTTTGTGAACTCTATTGTGGAATTCAACCGATACACGAATAGTCCCGTTGCGAATTATAAGGGCAAGCTTTATAACCTACCGTTCAATATGAATACGTTCTACCAGATGTGGGGCGTGACTACTCCGGCCGAAGCTCAGGCGAAAATTGAAGAACAGAAGGCAGAAGCGCTTGCTGCTTTGAATGGCCGTGAGCCGGCTAATCTTGAGGAACAGGCGCTGACGCTTGTTGGTAAAGACATCTTTGAAAAACTTATCAAGGAATACACCGAAAAACAATGGGGCCGAAACTGCAAGGATTTGCCTGCTTTCATTATCAAACGCCTTCCGGTGCGTTTGGTCTTTGATAATAATTACTTCAATGACCGTTACCAGGGGATTCCTATCGGTGGATATAACAAACTTATTGATGGTTTGCTAGAAGCTGTCGAAACTCGTACGGGTGTAGATTTCTTTGCTGAATACAAGGACAATTGGCGCGATGTTGCGGATAAGCTTGTCTATACCGGTGCCATTGATGAATATTTCGATTACAAACTCGGAAAGCTTGACTGGCGCACGGTAAGCTTCAAGACGCGTATCGAAAATACCCCGAATTTCCAAGGAAACGCAGTCGTGAATTATACATCGCATGACCAGCCTTATACTCGTATTATTGAACACAAACATTTCGAAATGTTCGGGCAGGCTGTTTATGATTGTCCTAAAACGGTTGTCTCGGAAGAATATTCGACAGAATACAAAGACGGTATGGAGCCTTATTATCCTGTAAATGATGAACGCAATAACGTCTTAGCTGATGAATATCGTAAATTGGCATCTGCAGAAAAAGACGTTGTTTTTGGTGGTCGCCTGGCTCAGTATAAGTATTTTGATATGGCTCCTATAATTGAACAAGTCTTGTCTATTAATATGATTTAAACTCGGATTTTGAAATATTATGCGAAAAAATAATAGCTTGGTTGCGCTTGTTTTATTTCTAAGCGTTGCAAATATAGTTTTTGAGCCCTTTTTAAAGCAATATTCCTATATAGACGAATGTTTGGTGGTGTTGTTAATGCTATCAATATTAAAGCATGTCCGTGTTTATGGCCGCTTAAAGGAATTTCGCATATATCTTTTTGTTATGATTGCGTTTTTTGTTTATTCTTTAATTAGACGAGTGAATGTCCCACAAGCAATTGTACGTGATTTTTTGATTTTTTTCAAACCTTTTGTTTGTTTCTATGTTGGTTATGTTGGTGGTTTTTGCATTTCAACAAAAATGAGAAATTTATGCCAAATAGGTTTTTGCTTAATGAGCTTATATCTGTGGTATATTTTACCAAACATAGGACTTATATATCGGAATACTACGGCGTATTACCCGGCATGTGTCTTTGTTGGTGTTGGATTTCTTTTTTGTTCAAAACGAGAAAAAAAAGATTGGTTGATAGCATCAATGATGTTATTGCCAGGCTTGGCTTCGATTCGTGCAAAATTTTTTGCGGAATTTATTATGTGGTTCAGTATTATATTCTTTGTCAAAAGTAAGGTGAAAATAAATATTAAATATGTGGTTATCGGTACGATTGTTTTTCTTGTTGCTTATCATGTGAATCAGGATAAAATAATAGAATATTTTTATAATGGAATGAAAGACGATAAGGCTCGTGCGGTACTTTATTATACGGCTGTACAAATATTTAAAGACTTTTTCCCGTTTGGTTCAGGCTTTGGTTCTTTTGCGACTGATTCGGCTGCAAAATTTTACTCTCCGTTGAATTATAGGTATCACTTAAGTCATATTTGGGGCTTGGGTGCTGACGACATTGCTAATGGGGTTAATTATTATAGTGATACATTTTATCCGATTCTAGCTCAATTTGGTGTTGTCGGGACATTTCTTTTTTTATGGTTTTGTAGGCGTCGTTGGCAAGAGGGCGGATTAATTGATTCCATGTCGCAGTATAAAATATTTCTGTTTATGTTTTCGTATATGGCTATACAATGTATAGCAGAAAATACATTTACAGGTTCGTCGTGTGTTTTTGTTATGCTGATTATAGGAATGTGCTTGTCTCAAAAAATAAAACAGAAGGGTTGACTGGTGTTGAATATGAAAAACATTCTTGTTTATTTGGAAGATGGTGTGTTGGCTCCTAAAGGCGGACCAGTTGGCTATAATTATCATTTGAAAAAACAGCTCGAAAAAATGGGCGTGCGGAACATCCATTATATCCATAGTAATGGGGGCGTGGGTCAGACTGCGAGGGGTGTTGTAAGTAAAATAAAAAATCCAAAACTACAGTATGTCGCTAAAATTGTAAAGAGCGTGATGAGAAAGTTCACCTATCTTTACGGTTTTCGCCATAAGTCAATTGTAAATTTGGCTCCTTACGACATAGTGCACTTTCATTTGCCTATGGATATGTATATGGCTCGAGATAGCTTGAAAAAATATAAGGGCAAAGTTGTTCTGACGTCTCATACGCCAACGGTGTCTTCTAAGGAAATTTATGATCTTTTGACTCCGTGGGAAAAAAAACATATGAATTGGTTTTATAAAAAACTGATAGAGATTGATCGCTATGCCTTCTCTCGTGCTGATTATATTATTTTCCCTTGCCCAGATGCTGAAGAACCTTATTATAACAATTGGAGCGAATACGCTTCTATAAAGGAGCAAAAAAAAGAATCGTATCGTTATTTATTAACAGGAACTGAAAAACGTTTTGCAAAACGCACTAGGGCAGAAGTGTGCAAAGAGTATGGAATTCCTGAGGATGCATTTATTTTGTGTTATGCAGGTCGCCATAATGAGATAAAAGGGTATGATTCCTTAAAAGAAATTGGTTCAGAAGTTCTTGCAAAGTATCCTAACGCTTATTTTTTAGTCGCTGGAAAGGAATTCCCGTTGAAAGGCTTGGATAATAAGCGATGGATTGAAGTCGGTTGGACCACCGATCCGCATTCCCTTATTGCCGCCTCAGATGCTTTTATCTTGCCTAATAAAGAGACTTATTTTGACCTAATTATGTTGGAAGTATTGTCTTTAGGCAAAATTGTTATTGCCAGTTCAACTGGGGGCAATAAGTATTTTGAAAAGATTAATGCTCCGGGAGTGATGACTTATAAAACACAAGATGAGACTTTGTCCCTCATTGACAAAATATATGGTATGCCTTCTGAACAAAAAAAAAGTTTAGAAAAAGAAAATCTTAAATTATTCGATGAACGTTTTTGCATGGATGTGTTTGGCGAAAAATATATAGAATTAATAAATTCTCTTTGAAGATAAAAAAAGATGTTTTTTATGAGAAAAAAAGAAGCTATTGTCGTTGGTTGGATAAATACGGGCAAACCTGCAGATTGCGGGGAAACCATGAAAAACCAGTTGCTAATTCAGAAATTGGAAAGCATGGATGTCCGCTGTCATCAGATTGATTTTAAAAATTGGAGGGAACATCCGTGGGTTTTTCTTAAACTTGCATTTTGTTTGCTTTTTAAGAAAAAAGCTACACTTATTTTTTCTTCGTCTGCAACCAATGTTTATCCTTTCATGAAACTACTTAAGCAAATCCATTGGGAGATGAATTGTATTCATTGGGTTATTGGGGGAAATTTAGGGGATTGTGTAAAAGTCGGTAAATACAAAATAGAATATTTGAACTATGCGACACATACGCTAGTAGAAAGTCCCTTAATGGTTTCTGAATTAAGTCGAATGGGACTAAAGAACGTCAAAATGGTACCTAATTTTAAGCCTATACCTTATTTTCCTTCTATAGACAAAAAAAGGAAGAAGAGAGATGGCCTGACGAAATTTGTGTTTCTTTCAAGGATTATGCAGGAAAAGGGATGCGCGTATATTTTAGAGGCTGCGCAAATTCTTAATGCCGATGGATTCGAAAATAAGTATATAATAGATTTTTACGGAAAAATTGCTGATTCTTTTGATAAAGAATTCAAACACTTGATTTCAAATTTGCCTAACGCGCATTATCATGGTTTTTTAAACTTGCGCGATAAAGAAGGATACGATAAACTTGCTACTTACGATATAATGCTTTTTCCTACTTATTGGCGAGGCGAAGGTTTTGCAGGTGTTTTTATGGATGCCTTCATAAGTGGTGTACCGATGATTGTGACTGAATGGGCACATAATGCACAATTCATGGAAAACGGCAAAACAGCCTTATTTGTTCCGGTCCACGATGTTGATGCGATTTCAAAGAAAATGCGTGAATGTATTGAGAATCGACATGATTTGATACTTATGGCGAATAATTGCCAGATGGAGGCGAATAAATATAATGTAGATAATGTGATTACGAAAGAGTTCCTTCAAACTGTTGGTTTATAAAAAAGGAAAGTTTAATGAAAAAGATAAAATTACTTTACAAAAAAATTCGTGGAATTTTAAAACGGAATAACCTTATATTTTCATTCCATCGGCATTTGACTGATAAAGACTATCAGCGAGAACGGAAACGTATGCTTTCTTGTGCGACAAAAAGCCAAGAGCAAGTAAAAAAAGAAATGACCGAATATGCTCGCTATTGGGGGTGCCCAGCAGATGACTACGTTCGCTATGGATTGTTTGATAAGAATATATCTATGGAGGAAATCTTAGATTATGTTCCAATGCAATTCTATTATTGTCAATTTCATGATGAGATGTTCTCTGGCGTTGATGCGAAAAAGGCTGATGATAAATTGGTAGAGTATTTCATGTTCAAGGAAAAAGGAATTCCTCAGCCCGATGTGATTGGTGTAATTAGAAATAGAAAATTATTTTCGGTTGAACAAAACCCAATATCTTTTAATGATATGATTACTCTAGTCCAAGAGGGGGAACGTCTTTTTATAAAACCAACAGATGGTGATTGCGGTAATGGAATAATTGTTGTATGTAAAAAAGGGGGAAGAATATTGCTGAAAGGAAAAGATATACAATCTTTAGATGACGTGCCTCTTTCTACTACTTCAACTTACATCGTCCAAAAAGGACTTGTCCAAAGATCTGATTTTGCTGCGATAAATGCATCTTCTTTAAATACTTTGAGGACTATTGTAAAGTATGAATCAGGTGATGCGAAAATTGTTGCAATGCTACTTCGTGTAGGGCGAAAAGGTTCTGATGTTGATAATAGCGGGCAAGGAGGTATCTCTATAGAAGTGAATTTGAGTGACGGCTCTCTTGGCGAATATGCAGGGCGTGAACATGGAGGATGTTTATTCCCCAAACATCCAGACACAGGATTTGTCTTTAAAAACTTTAAATTTGCAAATTGGGATTCCGTAATGAAGCAAACGCAAAATATTGTTTCTCGAATAACGGACTACAAGACGATAGGTTGGGATATTGCGGTTTGTGAAGACAAGGTGTATGCCATTGAAATGAATATGGGATGGGGTATTGAACATGCGCAAACCATTGCAGGTGGTTTTAGACGTAAAATGGGAATTTATCCCAAAAGAGATGAACAATGAAGAATTTGGCTAACCTTATTGTAACGGTCCTTACGAAGCTGCATATACTGACCCCGTTAAGGACTTCTAAGCTGAAGTTCATGGTCAAGTGCCATAAGTGGCCGAACTTCAAGCATCCAAGAGATATCAATGAAAAGATTAATTGGATGAAGTTCTACGGCGATACGTCCATGTGGCCGATATATGCGGATAAATATCGAGTCCGTGAATTCGTGAAGGAATGTGGGCTAGGCGACACGCTTATACCTTTAATTGGGAAATGGGATTCCGTTGATGAGATTGACTGGGATGCCTTGCCGAATCAGTTCGTGATGAAGTGTAACAATGGAAGTGGCGATGTTGTTGTGTGTACGGATAAAAGTAAACTGGATATCGAAACAACCAAGAAACATTTCGAGAAACAGCTCAAGAAAAAGTTAAGCGTCTTGTCTGGCGAACTTCACTATGCGAAGATTAAGCCCTGCATTATTGCGGAGCAAATGTTGGATGTTTCGACGCAACCCTGCAATTCGTCATCCCTTGTTGACTATAAAGTGTGGGTTTTTGATGGCAAACCATTGTTTACATGGTGTACGTGGAATCGTCAACAGTATCATGCGAATGTCGCCTTGTATGACATGGATTGGAATTTTCATCCAGAATGGTCGGTATGGACGAATCATTATGTGATGCCAAAGGACCATATTCCCAAGCCCGCTTGCTTTGATAAGTTGATGGATGCTGTAAGTCGGTTAGGGAAGGGACTCCCCGTAGCTCGTATAGATATGTATGTATGTGGCGAAAAAATCTATTTTGGCGAGATGACAATGACTTCGCAGGCTGGATTCATGGATTTTTATACGCCTGAATTCCTAGAAAGGATGGGGAATTTGACTAAATTGCCAATTGATGAGTAATAAATTATCTTATAATTGTAATATGTGTAATAAGAAGAAGATTATTGCTGTTGCGTCTTTAGGTGGCCATTGGATACAACTGTTGCGTATTGCCAAACCTCTTGAACGGAGGTATGATGTTACATATATGAGTACACATGTGAAATGTCGAACGATGGTTGATGGAAGAAAATTCTATAGTATATCTGATTTTAATCGTCGTAATGCCTGGAAAATGTTTGCTGCAGTATTCAAATGTCTTCTTGTTCTTTTGTTGGTGCGTCCTTCAGCTGTAGTAACCACAGGTGCCGCGCCTGGCTTGCTTGTCCTGATTATGGCAAGGCTATTTGGGGCTAAAACGATTTGGATTGATTCCGTTGCGAATGTAAGAACCTTGAGTGCTTGTGGCCATTTGGCGAGGTATTTTGTAAAGCATGTTTATACTCAATGGCCTGATTTAGCGAATGATAATGTTGATTATGTTGGTAATATTTTTGGTGACCACAAAGAAGGCGAATGATGATTTTTTGTACCATTGGAACGCAGGCTCCGTTTGATAGATTCTTGAAAATTGTAGATGAAGTTGCCGCTGATATAGATGAAGAGATTGTGGCTCAGGTCTACAGAAGTCGTTATGTGGCGAAAAATATTAAGACTGTAGATTTTTTGCCACCAGATGAATTTCAGAGATTGTTTAGTGCTGCGAGAATGATTATTTCTCATGCAGGCATGGGAACGATAATTTCTGCAATGCAGCAGAGAAAACCTATTATTGTTTTTCCTCGCATTGCAAAGTTGGGGGAGCACCGTAATGAGCATCAGTTGGCAACTGCGGCGAAAATGAAAGAGCTGGGGTATGTTTATGTTGCTAATGATGCAGATGAATTGAGAATTTTGTTGACAAAACTAAATTTGAAGCCTTTATATAAGTTAGGTGAGTTCGCAAGTCGCTCAATGATTGACGAAATATGTAAAGTTATTGGATGAGGCTGAATGAATGATTTGTTTTTGTCGTTTTCAATGATATGAAAAATACGAGGAAAATTACTCTGTAATATATGTTTTTTGTGTAAAGCTCTATAATATGGATTATTATGACTTGGGTAGTGATTTAGATGTAGAGTATGATGTGATGCCAAAGTATTAGCCGTGCTACAGCCACATTATGACAGTGATATCAAGGATCTGAATTAATGAATGCGTGCGACGATAAACTTTGATCATAGAAATTTTATTCGATATTGAAAATTTTGAGTTGGGATTTGTTGAAAACCCTGCAATCTGACGAGAGTCTTTACGTAATTTGCAATATCTAAGTGCAACTTTAGGAGACTCTGTTGTTGTCGCTTTGTGTCAAATTAAGAATAATCAGCGTTCTAATTCAAAGAAATTTAAAAGCTCACTATAAATGGTTTTGGGACGATCCGTAGCGAATTTTTTGATAATCTCAAAGTGTCTATTCATGTAGTCTATATCCAGTAACCATCGTTCTTGATCTCGTGAAATCTCGGTTTTTATTTCATTTGTCATTTTATTTGTTTTGTTAAGGACATTTTGTGCTTCAAAATTGGTTTTGAGAAGTTTTTGCATGCGATTAATGAAAGTAGTTTTAAATTGGTCATTTTTTAGCAAACTTCGGAATAAAAGTGTGTATTTGGGATTATTTTGAAAACATTCTCCAGTTTCTGATGTTAAATAATCAAAAATACTACTGTTTGTTTTGCTGTAACCACCACCAAATCCCCAATCTAAATCATATAGGAAGAATTTCCACTTTGTTTGGGAACTAGTGTTCCTCCATTTTTTTAAGTTGTTTCCCGGCCAATCCCTGTTGTCCGCAAACATTTCTACAGCCATGTAATTAATATAGTTGTCAATGTCTATTTGGGAAGCCAAATAATTATAATTTTCCTCGTTGTTTAATGAGTGTGTTTCTAGCCACTTCATCAAGGTGATATAGTCATCTGCGGATCCTTCTGAAACTTTATCGTTTGCATCTAACAAGTCGATCTTTTTGGCATCCATGCCGTAATGAGTTTCAAAGTAATGCTCGTTAGAGCGTTCTCGCAAATCATGTAATCCAAAGTAATTTCCGTTGTAGTATACTATAGCGTATCGTCCTCGTTGGTAATCTACACCAAGACCATCGCTGAGAGAACTTGCAAGCCGGTCGCGAATATAGTCTCTTCCAAAATTATTTCCGAAATTACGAAGGATAAAACTTTTGAAAATATTTAGTTCTGGTGATTCAGGAAATAAGGAATAATATAGCCTTTTATCGCCATATTTTTCGCGGAAGGTTATCGCCACCGATTTTTTTGCATGTACGCGACTCCAATTACCAAAAATTTCTAATCCTGCATATTGGGCGAATGCAGGCGCATTTTGTTTGTTTTCAACCAATTCTACGAAAACAGGGATTTCTTTGTCAAGCCAGTAGTTTGCTCCATAATGAGGCAATTTTTCTTCCGCATTTGGTCCTTCCATGTAGATGCCCGTATCGGGATCAAAAAGCGAATTCGGGTCGGTGGTCAGGAATACCGTTGCAACGTCCGGATTCTTTTCTAGAATGTAGGTGCGTATGATTTCGGTGCTTGCAAATTTCCCTGAGAAATCGGCACACCGGATAGCCATGGAAGAATCCACCTGTATTGCCGATACCAGCGGGCTTTCTTTTGTGGCGGGTTTCCCGCCAATTTCGCAATTCAGTGGCTTGTTATCGGGGAATGCGATGGTGAATGTCTTTTGGAAAAATCCGGATTGTGGAAAATCCTTTACGGTGTCATTTGAATAGAATTGTTTTCTGCAGGCAATGGACTGTAGATCCGGTAACCTGAAACTGTTGAAACAACTGCGTTTCGCAGGCTCCGTTATAGGGTCTTCTTCGAGATATTTGTTGCTATCGTCGACAATGGAGGTGTATTCCCATCCCGCATAATCCACCCCATCGCTATTGCTGCAGGCGCAAAGCAGGCTCCCGATAAGGACTCCTAAGAGTAGGGGGAGTGGTCTTGCCGTACGATAACGCATGTTTACAAATATAGCTTATTTTGTAAACTGCTGTTAATGTCTTTTTCCTTACCGCCCTTGATTATTAGTCAACGGAGAAATATCCGTTTTTTTGTAAAAATATACGGAAAGGTCTTGACAGAGCCCCTTGGGTAGGTGTATATTTGTGCAGTATGAATGACGATTTTGGAAATGTGCTGCTTTATCAGACGGAAGATGGTAAATCCCAAATAGAGGTATCGTTAAAAGACGATACAGTTTGGCTCTCGATAGACCAGATGGCTGATTTATTCCAAAGAAACAAGTCTACAATCTCTAGGCACATTAAGGGGATTCTCGAGTCAGGCGAACTCGCAGCAGATTCAACTGTTGCATTTTTTGCAACAGTTCAAAACGAAGGCTCACGCGAGGTTGAACGGCAAATTGCTTACTATAACTTGGACATGATTATCAGTGTGGGTTATCGTGTGAACTCCCACAGGGGTGTGCAATTTCGTATTTGGGCCACCAATGTCCTGCGCGAATATCTCATAAAGGGTTTTGCTCTTAACGACGATTTGCTGAAACGTGCTGGTGGCGGCAACTACTTCAGCGAACTTCTCTCTCGCATCCGAGATATTAGGTCTTCCGAAAAGGTGTTCTATCGCAAAATTCTTGAAATTTATGCGTTGAGCATCGATTATGATCCCAATACAGAAGAAACCAGAAAATTTTTCGCTACAGTGCAAAACAAGATGCATTTTTCGGCGCATGGCCATACCGCTGCCGAAGTGATTTACGAGCGGGCTGACGCAGAAAAGGATTTCATGGGTCTTACTTCATGGACTGGGACTATGCCAAAGCGGACCGATGCTGAAATCGCTAAAAACTACTTGTCGGAACGGGAACTAGATACGCTAAACAGAATAGTTTCTTTATATCTGGATTTTGCGGAGCTTCAGGCTCAAAGTCATGTTCCCATGTACATGAAGGACTGGATTCAGAAACTCGACGATTTCCTGAAACTTTCGGGCAAGGCTCTGCTGAATCATGCGGGCAAAATATCTGCCGAGGTTGCCAAGGCAAAAGCTGATGGCGAATACACAAAATTCAGTAAGCGAGTGGCTTTGCAACTTTCTCCTGTAGAAAAAGACTTTCTCGATAATTTCGAAAAAGCGCAGAAGAAGATGAGCTCAATCAAGACCCTGTCAAACAAGAATTCGGCAATGTAAACGACCGCAATTCACTCCTACGACACCAAGGATTTCGTCGAAGCCGGATTCCTATGGCGAAGAAATCTGGAAATTTCTAATTTACGAAAAAATTTGAAAAACGACAAAAAAAGCGGTCGTCTGGAAAAATCGAATGGCTAGTTCATCGTGCGTAGAATTCTTTGCTGTTTGAAAAAATATCTATACCAATACACGACGATGAACTCTATCTGGGCCTTTCTAGAAAACAAGACGATTTATTTAAATCAAGCTTTGAGAAGCTAGGATATATATGAGAGAACAACAAAAGGGTGTTCTGAATATGAAAACTTAAATTTTGACAGGCTGACCTGGATGTTTTGGCTGATCAAATAGCTTCCTAATTATAATCTTGTTGCATTTTGTCTACAAAAAAGATTATATTGACATTGGATCAATCAAAATCATAGAATATGAAATAGGATGAAAAATGTCTGAAGCAAATAAACCTAAAGTCGTAATTGACAAAATAAAATTTAACGATGGTCAAGAAATTAAATTTGGTCCTTTTGATATAGTTGTGTTTGTTGGCCCCAATAATGCTGGAAAGAGCCAGGTCCTTAGAGATATTGATGTGGCTTTCAATAGTGACGATATTACAAAAATTGTTGCTAAGGATGTTGGTCTTTCTCGGGTTGGTGACGGAACGTATTTTCTAGAACATATTGTTGAAAAGAATGGAAGTCTTTTCTTTGAAAATATTTCTTTTAATAGGAAAGAATATTTTACGTCTTATTGGAATTCTTGCCATTATCAGTTCTTTAAAAGCTATCTTCTAAAATTTCTTTCTACGGAAGAACGTTTAAAAGCGTCTAATCCGGTTGACTCATATGATGTTGCTAACCAAATGCCGCATAATCCTATACAAGAATTATATGCGGATGATGCAAAGGAATTTGAATTGTCAGAACTTTTTAAGAAGGCTTTTAAACAGGATATAATTGTTAATCGTTGTGGAGGAACAAAAATCACAATTCATGTGGGGACGAAACCGTCGCTTGGAAATGGCGAAGATAGAGTTTCAAAGTCATATTTGGATAAACTGTTACGGGTCCCGCAAGTACAAAAGCAAGGTGATGGTATTAGAAGTTTTTTGGGAATCCTTTTGAATGTTTTTGTAACGCCACATCCGCTTATACTGATTGATGAGCCTGAGGCTTTTTTACATCCGCCTCAAGCTCGCCTACTTGGAAATATTTTAGCATCAAAACTGCATGATTCGCAGATGTTTATTTCGAGTCATAGTGGGGATTTTATAAAAGGTTTGCTGGATTCGGGAAATGCAAATGTTAAGATTATTCATATTGATAGAGATATATCTTCTAATATCAATCATATGAAATTACTTGACAATAACGGAATTTCTCAAATTTGGCGAGATCCTTTGCTGAAATACTCTAATATTTTGGATGGATTATTCCATTCAAAAGTAGTGATTTGTGAAAGCGATTCTGATTGTCGTTTTTATCAGGCCTTATTGAATGCCTGTTATAGTGATGATGATGTCTCTAGCATTCTTTTTGTTCATTGTGGAGGAAAGCAGCGCCTAAAAGTTGTCGTTGATGCTTTACGGGCGATAGATGTAAAAACAATGGCTATCGCGGATATTGATGTTTTGAATGATGGGAGTGTGTTTAAACCAATAGCTGAATCATTTGGTGTCGCTTGGAGCAGTATTGAGGGAAGATGGAAGAATATTGATAATTTTGCAAGACAGCTTGCAACGTCAAAGAATAAAATTGACATTAAAAAAGAAATTGATGATTTTTTAGAATCCATACCCGAAACAATGTTATCTCGTGGTTCATCTGAGAAAATTGAGGAAATCGTAAAATTTTCGTCGGGATGGTCTAGTGTAAAGAAAGTTGGAAAACGGGCTTTTACTGGCAGTGTTTATACTGATTATAACGCTGTTGAGGATGAATGTAAATCTCATGGACTATTGATTGTCCCTGTTGGAGAACTTGAGCATTTTTATAAGCCTTTTGAAACTTTACATGGGCCCAAGTGGACGAATAAGGTGTTAGAAAGTGTAGATTTGTTGAATGATAGTGATCTGCGTGATGCTCGTGAATTTGTACATTCTATTCTCGAATTTTGAGAGCGCGAATAATGTGTGTAAGCTACCCCGCAATGGGTAGCTTACAAGGCTAGGTCGTTTTTTTACCGACCTTGATTTTTAGAATTGCCTGCAAGAAGATTTTTACAAAATCCTGCAAACTAGAGATTGCACTATTGGCAAAATTCCTTTTTAGATTTGTGTCTCGAAATTAAAGTTTGCAAAATGCGAGGCAAAAATGTATATTGTGGAGAAGTTATGGCCCTAGCTATTAGCAACATACCGATTTTGACGGGTGCGGCTGCGGCGTCCTTTGTGGAAAATGCGAAGGTTGCCGAAGAAAATCGTGGCTCCGTCGACTTCTCCCGGCAGGCTGCCGAGTGGAGCGGTTTTGACATGCGTAACGCCGCGAAAATTGCTAAGCTGAGGGCAGAAGGTAAATGGCCTTTCTAGAATCTTCCTGTATTCGAACGATACTCTCATCATCTGTTCTCAACCGTTGCAAGTTTTTTTCTTGCGGTAACGATGACCTTGATTCGTTCTTTTTAAACGATGCTGTCAAATATAGCCAGCAGCTGATGGGCAAGACCTATGCGTTTGTCGATGCTGACTCGCTTCGGGATATTGTGTGCGCGTTTACCGTATCCAATGCGAGCATTTTCACGAACTATTTACCCAATGCGCGTAAAAAGCAAATCGGCAAGAATCTTCCATGGGAGAAGCGGGATCTTATATATCCGGCAGTATTGATTGGTCGCCTCGGCGTGAACAATTCGTTCAAGAAAAAGCGCGTTGGCAGCGAGTTGCTGGACTATATCAAGCATTGGTTCGTTGATCCTGACAACAAGACAGGTTGCCGTTACCTGGTGGTCGATGCCTACAACCAGCCGGTCCCGCTTGCGTTCTATGAGGCAAACGGCTTTAAGTATATGTTCTCTTCGGAGCTGCAGGAATGCGAGTATCGCAAAATCGAATCGGTTGCAAAACTGCATACCCGCATGATGTATTTTGACTTGATGTTGTTGACGAATTAGCACGGGATTCCTTTCATAATGCCTAGCTGATTCCGTCGTGTATCATCGGGAAGAACGTCACTATCGGGAACTGCACCATCGGCTCGAATGTGACTATTGGCGCTGCCGATGAACTTTTTTCAAAAGAAATGATCAGGGGTATTCGTTGCAGATTCGCAATAGTACCATCGATTTCTTGGTGTTTACCAAGCAGAATTCTCAGGATTCGATAGAAGTGCGCGTCCAGAACGAAAATGTGTGGTTGACGCAGGACAGAATTTCAAGACTCTTCGATGTCGATAGGTCCGTGGTCACAAAGCATTTAAAGAACGTTTTTGAGACCAACGAGTTGGAAGAAATTTCAGTATGTGCAAAATTTGCACATACTGCCGCCGACGGCAAGACTTACAATACCAAATTCTACAATCTCGATGCGATAATTTCGGTGGGATACCGCGTGAATTCTATCCGCGCAACGCAATTCAGGCAATGGGCGACCAACGTTTTGCGCAATTTCGCGATAAAGGGTTATGTTCTCGACAAACAACGCCTGGAAAACGGCCAGATTTTTGACGAAGAATACTTTGAGAACCTGCTCGAAGAAATCCGGGAAATCCGGATGTCGGAGCGGAAATTCTACCAGAAGATTACCGATATCTACGCGACGAGTGTCGATTACAGCCGGGATGCCGTCACGACAAGGGATTTTTTCGCAAATGTGCAGAACAAGTTGCACTGGGCTATCCACCGGCATACGGCTGCCGAACTCATTATGGAACGCGCCGATGCGAAAAAGACGCACATGGGCTTGACGACCTGGCGCAAGGCGCCTGACGGGAAAATCGAGAAGTCGGATGTCAGCATTGCGAAGAACTACCTTTCAAAGGATGAATTGCATCAACTGGAACGATTCGTGACAATGTACCTTGACTATGCGGAATTTCAGGCGAAACGGCAGATTCCCATGACGATGGAAGATTGGGCGCTTCGCCTCAACAAGTTCCTGGATTTCAACGAGGTGGAGATTCTGACAGACAAGGGTCGGGTGTCGGCTGAAATTGCAAAGGCTTTTGCCGAAAGTGAATTCGAAAAATACCGCGTTGTCCAGGACAAACTGTTCAAGAGCGATTTTGACAAGTTCCTGAATGAAGCGAAAGCGATTGAAGAAAAGAAGTGAAAACTTCGTGCCGCGAGAGCCCGCCCCTGCCACGGACCGCAAGTGGATCCCCGCCGGAGTTTACCCCGCACTTGATGCGGGGCCAAGATGACGAAATGTGGCAGGGAACGCCCGGTGTCGAAAATGGTGGCCGCCTGTGCGAAGGACGAGTCTGTCCGTCTGCAGTCTTCCGGCGGCGGAATCTTCACCGTCTTGGCGGAACGCGTCATGGATGACGGCGGGGTGGTGGTCGGTGTCGCCCAGACTGCTTCGACCCGTTTCGGGCATATCGTCGTTGAGAACAAGGCGGCTGTTTTTTAGGGTAAGCCAAGTGTGTTGGGTTGCCTGTGTTGTGTAAATTTGGTATATTTGGCATGTCATGGTAGAATCTCAAGAAAAATTTCTGACTGAGTCCGAAGAGGACAAGAATTGGTCCGTAGCTTTTGATATGGGCCGTGAGATGGGCTTTGAAGAAGGTAAGGAAATCGGTCGCAAGGAAGCGTTCGATATGATTGCCGATAGATTTTTCTACGACAAGTTCGATTTGTCCAATACGATTCAATGCGCTGAAACGTTTATCAAGAGATTCAACGAGTCCTTCGCTGATTACTCCATAGCGTCCGCAAGGATTGGCGTAGCTCCGTCTTCGTCGATTCCTACTGCGTTTTTTGTTCTGGATGTTCCTGAAAATATTTCCGATGAAGATGACAATAGAATTGACGCCTTGAAGAGGGAAGTCGAACTTTCTTTCGCCAAGCGTAATCCGGGGCATCCGGTTTGTGTCTGGAGTGTCGAAAAAAGCTCCGTAGATATGAATTCGGTAGAGTCTGACTTTCCGTTCTACAGGAAGATTGTCTGATGCCGACCTTTATTGAGCACGAGGCGCAGGCGGCGTCTAATCTTGCATTTGTTGACGAGATTTTCAAACTCTCCGATAATGATGGCCTTCGTTTCCCGGATTGGTACGCGACGGTATGCTTCTATACGGCAGTTCATGTTATAGAGGCTGAAATTTACCAGATGGCTACTGTTTATTACAATTTTAACGGGAAGCCGATGGCTTTGACCGGTAAAATCAGGCATTCGTCGGATTTCAAACTGTTTCTTGGTCGGACTACGCTTCCGACTTCTCCCCATTTTTATAGACGCTTGGTTGTGGATGATTCCAGGAACGGGTTCTCGATGGATGTTTCTGCTGCGTATAATTCGCTTTACGAGTATTCCTGCAAAGCTCGTTATGAGTGTTTCAAAAAGTGTCACAAGAATGTGAGGCGTTCTAAAGAAGCCCTTGACAAGATCGTAGCTTTCCACAAAAGCAAATTCCAGTCTGCCTTGCCCTGACCTTGACGTGCGGTTGACATGCGGTAGTTTGGCTTTTTTTATTTTGTTAGTTTGTTTAAAATTGTGCGGCTGCCAACTACACAATTTCGCGTTAGGCCTCCAGCCACTCGCAATAGAGCATCTTTTTTCCCGCTTTCTGCGTTAGGCCTCCAGCCATTTGAAAACCGTGCCGCGAGAGCCCGCCCCTGCGCTGCAGGGAACGCCCTGCAAAGCCTTTTTTAGCGAAATTTCGATGAAAAGTTGAAAATGTCAAATTTGTGGCATTTTCTGAAAAAATATTGTCAAATTCGTGGTATTTTTGTATATTATAATTGTCAAATTCGTGGCAAAATGAGGTCGGGATATGCTGAAGCGAAAGTTTACGGAGACCCTAAAACAGTGGAAAAACAGCAAAAAAAGGGAATGCCTGCTCGTAAACGGGGCTCGGCAGGTCGGTAAGACCTTCATCATAGATGTATTTGGCCGAGAAAACTACAAAAGCTACATCTACCTGAATCTATTCAAGAATCCCGAATACAGACAGGTTTTTGAAGGGGAGCTCGAGCCCACCGAAATATACAAGCGCATGTCGCTACTTGTCAAAAATGTCAAGTTCATCGAGGGCGACACCCTCATCTTTATCGACGAAATCCAGGCTTGCAGCAAGGCGCGAACGGCCCTCAAGTTTCTCGCCATGGACGATAAATACGACATTATCGCATCCGGATCACTGCTTGGGCTACATTACAACAAATTGAACCAAGAAAAAGCGGACGAAATTTCCATCCCTGTCGGTTACGAGCGCGAAGTCGAAATGCACTCTCTTGATTTTGAGGAATTCCTTTGGGCGACCGGTGTAAGTGAGAGCGCCGTCGAAAACCTGAAGGAATTTTACGAACAAAAAAAAGCCCTGTCCGACACCATCAAGGATCTGTACCAAAACAAACTCCGCGAATACCTCGTGATAGGCGGCATGCCTGCCGTGGTGAACGCCTTCGTTGAAACGTCTAATTTTCAGGAAGCGTTCAAGGTGCAGCAGAAAATTTTCAAGGCCTACGAAGACGACATCCAGCACTACGCGACCAACACGGAAAGGCCTAAAATTCGTGCCTGCTATTATTCGATTCCCCGTCAGCTAGCAAAGGAATATTCAAAATTCCAATACAAGACGGTCGAAAAAAACGGCAGCGCTAAAAAATACGGCAACGCTTTGGATTGGTTGGTCGATGCGGGCTTGATTAAGTTTGTACACAATGTAAGCCTGCCCGAAATGCCACTCAAGGCTTATGAACAGCCAGAAAACTTCAAGGTATATGTCACCGACATTGGCCTTGCGACACACCAGTTCGGTTTCGAGACGCAGGCGGCTCTTTTGCGTAAGGACTTGAAGGGACACGCCAAGGGAGGCATTTACGAAAATCTGATTTTTGACATTCTACACAAACGCGGGCATGCACTAAATTATTACAAAAACGGCGAGAACACGCAAGAGATAGAATTTGTATTTGAAAGTTCAGGCAAAGTCATCCCTGTAGAAGTCAAATCGAAAAACGGACAAACTACATCGATGAACGAATTTATAAAAAAATACAATCCAACGCTCGCAGTAAAGCTTATTGACGGAAATGTTGGCGTAGATGGCAACAAGGTAAGCCTGCCGCAGTTCATGGCGATGTTTTTGTAACGAACTTCTCTTTCTGCGAGAATTATTTTTTACTACTTTTCCAACTATGAACAGACAGCAAGTTATCGTGCATCCTTACGACATGGCGCAACCGGACTGGGTCCGCTGCATTTTGCCGTGCCTTCAGTTCATGGGCAAGAACGACTTCGAAATCATCCCGTCCATTACAGAAATCATCTGCACCAACAAAGACGCGCTCAAGCAGACGCGCGCGGTGATTCTGCAGAAGCCGACAGCACCGGGCCGCGCACAAATTGCGCTGTACTACTCCAAGCTCAAAAAGGAATGCGGGTTCAAGCTGGTGACCGACATGGACGATCTCCTTTGGGATCTTTCACCGATTATCGCTTCGTACGCAAAACACATACAAAATCACGACCAGATGATGCTCACGAGTCTCAGACAGGTTCTGCCACTTTTTGACACAGTAGTTTGTTCTACACGATACCTGGCGAGCCGCGTCAAGTCCGACCTCGGCGTGAACGCTGTCGTGATGCCGAACGGTGTTTCAAAGTCTTTGTTCGGAATGACGCAGAGAAAGTCCGCATTCACGGGCGTCCCGAAGGTGATGTACGCGGGCAGCCTCGGGCATTTTGCCGACGGTGTCGCGGGAGATCTCGATGGCGCGTGGATTCCATGGCTCCGCAAGCACGTCGCGGACGAAAGCATCGATCTCTGCATTTTCGGCGAACCTGATTTCCTGAAAGACCTCGAAGGAAAATTCACGAAGATTCCATACACGAACTTCTTGCCGTTCGCGCAGACGGTGGCGAGCTACAAGCCGGACTTTTTCCTGGCGCCGCTCGCGGCGAACAATTTCAATCGCGCAAAGAGCGACTTAAAGCTCAAAGAAGCTGCGGCTCTCGGAGCAGTGTTCATCGGCAGCGACTTCGCAAGTTGTCCGTACAGCTACGCGCCAAAAGAACAGCTGGTGGGGTTGAACGCAACGCTCGACGATATCGACGCGATGTTCCAGAATCTCTGCGAACCGGAAAAATTCATGCAGGCCATCAACTGGCAATACCAAGCGATGGAAGAAAAACACTGGGCGCACGAAGATCCGGAATACCAGAAAAAGTTCGTGGCAACTTATCTGTAATTTTTATTTTTCTTGATTAGTTTGAGTGGGTTCGAGACCCTGACTTTCTCGTATCATTTTGGCGACGCGTTCGATTTCGCGTTCGCGGATAACTTCATCAACATGCTTGTTGAAAAGTTCTTCCGTATGAATCCGGAAGATTTCGCGTTCCTGTTTGACGTATGCAGAGAAACTCATGATGTACAAAATGGGAATCACGACAACAAGCGTCTTTTCTAAAAATTCTACAAAATGGTTGCCATCGGCTTGTACCGCCGGAGAAACAACCGTCAAAAATCCAAGCTGGTTAGGATCTACAAAAACAATCAACAACAACAATAGCGATGCGACAAGCCACGCGTTCAAAATCCTTTTCGGGAACCGTTCCTTGAGAATGCCACGCTGTTGCATGTATCCTTCTTGGCTCTTGACCATATCGCTAAAAATGAAGTAATTCAAAATGTAACCGACAAACGGGATGCAGGTGAGGAGAACCGCGCCCATCGGCGAAAAAGATGTCGTCGTCAACAACCGCAAATTCGAAATTGCCCGATGCAGCCACGACAAATAACTAATGCAAAAAACAACTAGCGATATGAATATACCGGCACCGATGCAAAAGGCGAACGCCATAAAAAGCATCCCCGTAAACAAAGCCAGCCAATGTCCAAATAAAAGATAGATGCTCGCCACCATGAAAACAAATTGCAGCCAAAAAGCGACGAAAAGAATAAAGATGACCTTCATCCAAAAAAGCACGCGCTCGCCACGTTTCGTATTGTCCTGCATAGATCCAATCCTCCACGGAAAATATAACTTTTACAAGGCGATTTAAGAAATTCTTTCTTATTTTTTCATCTAAAAATTAAAAAATTTGTGTTTATAGATTGTTAATAATAAAAATGTCTTTCAACAAGTTTAACATCAAAGAACACAATTTATCCACTTAGCCATTGATTGTTTCACGTGAAACAATGCGGTTGTGGGGAAATGTGCACATTATTTATCAACATTTTTCATTCTAGTGAATAATTTGGTGGTATAAATTTCCAAACTGTTGATTAATTTTAAATTTTTATCCACTAAAAAGGCCAGGCCCGCAGGGGACCCGGCGCTTAAAAAACGGCCATGTCTATCACAGCGTAGTCTAAAAAAATTTAAAATTTTACGACGCGAGGAGCTTCGGTAAAGCTATAAAACGTAGCCGTTGCATCCTTGAAGTACAGCACCTCCGTACGCGGATCTTCGGCAGAATACATCTTCTTGAGTTCGGGATAATGTTCGAGCATGTCAGCTTTTGGCGCAATACGGTCGTCCGCAACCAGCGTACCGGCAACACGCAACCACTTTCCGGCCTTGTTCATGGCGCAAAGCTCCATTTTCGAATTCATATGAATCTGTTTAGAAACAGGTTTAAACGTCCCCGTCTGAATGTAGAGCTTGCCTTCGAAAATGTTGATGGTCCCGAACGGACGCACACGCGGCTGGTCACCTTCGACCGTCGCGAGAAAATAAGTACCGCATTCCTTGATGAATTTTTCGACTTCTTCCATGTGTTTCTCCTTAATGAAATTCTAAAAGACAATATAATATAAAAATTTAATGGCTTTCATCCCGTTGATTGAGAACGACAGCTCAGGATGGCGTCTTCGTCATCACGTCCCTATAAATCTTTTCCATCTCCGCACTGAAGCAGCAGAAGATGACTTTCTTGACATTTTCCGCAGGGAATTCGCGGACCGTTTTCACGGCAATCTCGGTGGCGTCTTTCCAGGGGTAGCCATAGACGCCAGTGGAAATAGCGGGGAAGGCGACCGTCTCGCAACCGTTTTCTTCGGCAAGTGCAAGACAGCTCTTGTAGCAAGATTCCAGAAGCTGAGGTTCCCCATGCTGACCGTCACGATAAACCGGCCCCGGAGTATGAATCACAAATCTCGCCGGCAACTTGAATCCGGGAGTAATTTTCGCCTTGCCCGTCTCGCAACCTTTCAACGGAATGCACGAACGCAAAAGCTCCGGCCCAGCCGCCCGATGAATCGCACCATCGACACCGCCACCACCCAACAGCGAACAGTTCGCCGCATTCACGATAGCATCCACTGCAAGCTTCGTGATGTCTCCATGGATAATTTCAATCTCTATCATGAAAACCTCCATGAGAAATATACATAATTAGTAGGTAGTTAGAAGTAGGCAGTAAGCAGTATTTTCCATATTAAACGTTATAGTTTCAACATTTCCAAACCAAACCCATTAAATTTTTCCCATAACATTCAACAAAAATGTGAATAGATGTTGAAAACTCACAAATGGCAGACTGCGGAAACTCTCAGAAAGATACATTTATGTATATTATGCAAGTCCTATCTCATGCACCACACCCACATGACCACTACTTAAAAATGCGCTCACTACTAAGCTTTTTACTCATCGCGATAACGACATCATGCCTAATTGGCTGCAGTCCCCAAACTGGACAAAAGCACTTCTTTTGGAAAGTCTCCGATTCCAATTCCGCTGTATATATATTAGGCAGTATCCACCTGGCAGATTCTTCTTTTTACCCGTTAGATCCAGTCATCACAAATGCATTCGATAGTTCAGACGAACTTGCAGTAGAAATTGACATGGGTGACGATTCCATCCTGCAGGAAATCACCTCCATGAACGAACAGTACGGCATGTTCCATGGAGAAGATTCTCTCGAAAGAATCCTTCCCGGCGACATCCGAAAATCGCTCGACAGTATATGCACCGCATGGAATATTCCGATAGGAACATTCAACCGGTACAAGCCATGGGCGGCAGCAATGACATTGACATCCATTGGAATTATGCGACTGGGCTATGATTACAATCTCGGAATCGATTTTCACTTTCTCCACCTAGCACAGGAACATGGGAAAAACATCGTATCGCTCGAACCCGTTGAGAACCAAGTAATGGCCCTAACAGGGAAAGGGCTAAAAGATTCCGTCACTATGTACTTCATGAAGAAAACACTGCGCGAAATCGGGTTGATCGACTCATCGGTTACGTGGATGATGCGGGCATGGAAAACCGGGGACGATACCCTCTTTTGGAATGCCATGAATGCAGACACTGCAAAACTTAGCGCGAACGATTCCATCATCCAGAAAGAAATAGATAACCGGATTTTGCATTCCCGTAATCGAACCATGGCAGAGTTCATCACGAAGTTGCTCACGGAAAAGCGCAAGGCATTTGTGGTTATCGGTACAGCACATTTAGTGGGGAAGGATGAAAACATCATCGACATCCTCCGCCGCAAAGGTTTCACCATCGAACGACTATAAACCACCAAACGTTTCACGTGAAACGTCGCCAAGGTTTCCAAGCAAAAATGGGCTTGCACATTTTTATTTGGAAACCGCAGGACGTAGGACTATAACGTAGTTATAGTCCCAACACGATGGCGAGTGTCGCGACAAAATGCTTGCATTTTGGCATGACCGAGCATGAGGACGTAGGCCTATGGCGTAGCCATAGGCCCAACATAGTAGCAAGCGTCTCGCAAAAAATATGGTTGACGCTTCGCGTCCATTTCTTCGGCTCACAAATAGAAAACATAAATGTTTTCTGCTTGCTTCGCCTTGTGAACTATTGCACATTTTTATTTGGAAACCGCAGGGTTGCACATTTTCAACAAAAATGTGAATAGATGTTGAAAACTCATGAAAAGCGGAATGCGGAAATTCTCCGAAGGATGCATTTATGTATATTTTGCAAGAGGTCCTATGAAAATTGATCATGTTGCTATCTGGGTAAAAGACATCGACAAGGTGTGCGAGTTCTATCAAAAGTATTTCAGTGGGGTAGTCCATCCGCTTTACCACAACCCGACTAAACAGTTCACCAGCCGGTTCGTTACCTTCGACGAAGGCGCCCGCCTGGAAATCATGCACTGCCCAGATATGAATGTTGCGAATTTGACAGAGTCAAAGTCCGTCATCGGTTTAACTCACCTTTCCTTTTCCGTCGGTTCAAAAGAAAAGGTGGACTGTCTGACCCATCAGATGTCCACTGAAGGAGTTCCCGTTGTAGGGCAGCCGAGAACTACCGGTGACGGATATTACGAAAGCGTCGTCCTCGACCCCGAGGGCAACAGAATAGAAATTACTATATAATGTTGGGACTACAGAAATTTTGGTTATGTTTGGACTCTTCGAGTCCTACCTTAATCGCCTCGGTCATAGAACATACAAGTATGTTCTGCGACTCTCGGCTCATAAGGTTTGGCCTTTGGCTACGCCAAAGTCCGACATACTGGGGTTCGGCAATGTCCACACAAGTGTGGCCGCTGCTCTCACCCTGCGTATGTTTCACGTGAAACACAGCCAAGGTTTCCAAGCAAAAAGACACTTGTGTATTTTTATTTGGAAACCGCAGGGTGTAGGCCTATAATGCAGTTATAGGCCCAACACAATCGAGGCTAGAAAGCGAAAATACACTCGTGTATTTTCATTTGCTAGCCGAAGAGTGTAGGACTATAACGTAGTTATAGTCCCAACACAATAG
>JAEEGH010003857.1_pt1 | contig 38892 bp, 34 predicted proteins | sample 9134181 | NCBI WGS metagenome assembly JAEEGH01 (sample SAMN16246544, study PRJNA631951) | gut metagenome | biome: gut microbiome; feature: rumen; material: DP-attached | host: Bos | place: Iran: Karaj | collected 2018-10 | reverse complement strand
AAGTATAACCGGTTAAACTTGAGATTGATGAAGCCTTATAGCCACAATATTCACAATAATAATTTGCCATAATTTTCCTCCTTATTGGCATAATTAATGAACGCAGTATTACTACATCGCTCTATCATTTCACGATAGTGTGAAAAACTTTTTTTCTTTTTTCCGCTTTATAAACTTGAGTAAACAATCAATTTACTCCATTATACAAAGTATACAACGACAATAACTCCATATAAAGAGAAATTTTAAGTTTTTACTCAATTATTATGAGTGCATGGAAGATTATTTTGATATTTTTCGTATGAATATGAAGTATTACCGAGAGCAAAAGAATTTAAATCAATCTGAACTGGCGATTCAGGCAAATAGTTCTAACGGAATGATTGGAAATATAGAATCCGGCAGAGCCAAACCTTCTTTCGATAATATTATCAAAATTGCAGCCGCCCTCGAAGTCCACCCTGCTGATCTCTTTCTGCGAAACGCTTCAACTACCGTAAACGACACAAAAAATCTTCTTCGCACAAGGCTTATGTCTCAAATTGAGGATTTCATCGAAAAAGAGTTATAAAAACATTTATTTTGGAATTATCAATATCTTAATCAAATTTCGTACATAACGACATAGAAAATTTACGGCGAGGATTTTCAACGATTTGGTATATTTTCTAAAGATTGAACACAAAAAAGCCCTGCGTTATAAGCTATAACACAGGACTATATAGTTTGAAAGGATGACAATAAGTTTTTTTATTTTTCTAATTTTTCTTTTGCAACTTGAATTAACTTTGCGAATTCCGTTTTCTGCTCATCAAAAGTTTTTGCTTTCACAAAATCTTTGTAGTTTTCCAAGTCATTGAGTTTTTGTATTTGCAATTTATCATTTTTTATTAGCTCAAATACAAAAGACAATCCGTCATTATCTTCAACTCCATCGGTTTTATCGATACCGATAAAAATATTATTATCTTTACGCTTCTTTTTTTCATGAAAGTAATATCCAAAATACTCATTATTGATTTCAAAATCTGTAATTTTAAAATCTTCAATATTTAAGCATTCACAAAGAAGTTTTATTTTCCTTATTAAAGGATATACATTTTTAGTATTCTTATTTATTTCAAATTTTTGTATTTCATCAAGATTTAAATTGCAATGAAAAAACGAGTTTTTTTTCCTCATTCCTTTTAAATCTTTTATCATTTCTTTTAAATCTTCTAACGTTTTAATATCCATATTTTCAATCGGTTTTATAGGAATCCAATACCATCCCTCATTATAATAAAATCCATTTTTACCAAGTATTATATTATCTTTGGTTTCTGTAATACATAAAAAGAAATCATATTGCCCTTTAAAATCATCAAAATTTTTTAAAATATAACTATAACCCAAGAAAAAATTTTTATTATCAAAATAATAGCCGAATTCATAGTCTGAAATCGAAAAATTTTTCTCATTAACTCCGACATCTCCGTTATTAATAATGCCTTTTAATTTACTTCTTTGCTCTTTATAGAGTTTACCTAGGTTTTCGGGATTATCTAATAATTGTAATTCATTTCTAGACAATTTGGATTGGTTATCTTCTTCAGGTTCAGCTTGAACAAAATGCTCGATTTGTTGTGCAAGTTTTTTATCACTTTTCTTTGCAATTTCTAAAACAGTTTCCCATTCAATAATCTTTTGCGACAACATATTTTTATGTTTATATTCTTTTGGAACAATATATAATAAGTCACACTCTAATGCTTTTGCAGCGTTTTCATAAACACTGTTTTTCTTTTGTGATTCTTGTAAAGCTTCGTATAAGTTTGCTTTTATTTCTATCATTAATCTAACTTTTTGTTCTCCAAATTTTCGAGCATATATATCAACTTGCTTATTTTTCATTTCTTTTATTTTTAATGGCGAATGTGTTCCATCATAAAAGTAAATGTCGTCAAGTTTTGATTGAGATATCTCTCCGAATTTTGTCAACATTTCTGTACGAAATTTAGATTTTGTATCATTAAGAGCACAAATTAATATACTTGTTATACTGTTTGAATTAGTCTGATTCATAAGGGTCACCTTTATTAAATATACATCGCCCAAAAAAATCTGTAAAATCATTTTGCTCTATCAGATACGGTCAAAAACACAGTACTGAAATAGCTAGGCTAATTCCTAATTTCAATGCATTCCAGAAAGTTACAAAAAAATGAATTTTTTTGGATTTTTTCAGGGGAAAAACCAAAAATTCTCGGCGCGAATTTAAAAAAACTCGGCGAGAATTTTAAAATTCTCGGCGTGTTTTTCAAAATTCTCGGCGAGAATTTTCCAAATCGGCTCAAATTCCGTTTTCAAAGTAAAGTGAGCATCAAAAACTGTAACTATTCTTTTATAGAGGTTCTTTAGTAAAAGAACCAGAAAGATAAAAGGGAAAAAATCTGGATGGTTAAGGAGGGTCATTGATGAAGGTACAAAAAAAGATCTTTTAACTGAAAGCACAGCTAAAAGATCCCAAACAGTTCCGTGAAAACCACAGATGTTTATGCACAAAAATATCATAGATGGTATTCACGAATTCTTCAAGATTTTTATTGAAGAAAATTCCTGGTTTTCTGCAAGATTAACAACTTTTTGCAGACAATTATTATTTCACAATGGAAGTTATCGAATGGTAATTTCCACACAAATGATAGGAGAATTCGATTATGAAATATCATGTAGTTAAACGCTCTAACCCGCTTAATAAGACTGAAATTAAGTATTATGCTGCTCCGCAGTATGGCGAAGAACTTACGCTTATGGATCTTGCAATGGAAATTTCTGATGCAAGTACATTGAACGTTATTGACGTAGAAGCTGTTTTGATTGCCCTTCTGCGCAAGCTTCCGATTCATCTGAAGAACGGCTTGAGAGTTCAGCTGGGTAGCTTTGGGCGCGTCAAGCTTTCGTTTTCTTCAAAAGGGTGCGATAAAGAAGAAGATGTTGATGCGTCAAGCATCACGAACATCCGCATTCTGTTCACCCCGAACTCAGCATTAAAGCGCGATGTTGAGCAAGTTTCTTTCAGCAAAGCGTAATAACTAATCAAGCAGCCCCGCCGATAATTCCGCGGGGCTGTTTGCTACTTTTCCAATTCCTCTCCGCTTACAAGACGGATACCGTTTTTTTCAGCAAATTCTACTGCTTCTTTTGTATAACCGCTCCATGAAAAGTACCAGAAATGAACAATTGTATTGGGTTTTGCCTGTAAACAAATGATGTCTTTTTCAAGATGTTTTTTCAAATCGGAATCGTTTACAGCTGAATTATGGAACTTACATTCTGCACTGATAAGCTCAGTTTTATCTTCATTTGAAGCGATAATATCAATTTCAGTATTCTTATTCCACCAACGACCGATTTTTGTAAAGATAAATGGTAAAGCCCGCTTTTTATTTTGAATTCTGAGCCATTCAATGCATATATCCTCAAATGGGAACGAAACAAATTCATTCAACTGCGGACTTACAATCATATCGTAAATATTTTCCCAGTCACCGAATTCAAGGGATGAATAATTCGGCAAAACAAATCTGTACCAGAAACGAAAGAAAAGATCATGCAGTTTGTAGATTCCGCGCTGGGCATTCTGCTTTTCTTTTTCTGTACTCAAAACCGGAAATTCGCGGGTTAAAACACCAAGCTCAATCAGATTCTTCAGATATACAGACAGTTTTCCTTTTTCAATCATAGTTGATTGCTGTATTTCGTTAAATGTTGTTCTGCCTGTTGCAATTGCCTGAATGATTGTATTGTATGTTGCCGGTTCACGAAGTTCTTGCCGCATCAAAAACTCGGGTTCAGAATATAAGATGGAACCGCGTTTAAGAATGTTGGAACAGATGTTTTCTTTAAGGCTTTTCGTCTGATCAAACTGCTCCAAATAATACGGAATACCTCCAAGAATCGAATAAGCAATAATTTTATCCTTAATGTTCCATTTAGAGAAAAACTTTACGGAATCATAAAACGGCATAGGAAGCATTTTATAGATTCCAGTTGCACGGCCGTAAAGCGAATTCTTTTCAGACAGTATCTCCTTTTCAATGTAACTCATGGAACTTCCGCAAAGGATTATCATAAGATTCTGCTTCTTTAAATCAGTATCCCATAATTTTTGCAAAATCGAAGGTATTTCAGGGTTATCTTTCGCCATGTAAGGAAATTCGTCTATAACAAGAATTTGTTTTTCATCTGCTGAATGTGGAATATCCTTAACAGCTGAAAATAATTGCTCCCAGCCGGCAAATTCAGTTATGTATTTAGATTGCGGAAGATTAAATGAAAGCAGTTTTTCGCTGAAATTTTTAAGCTGAATCCGGTCTTCTGTCTGCGTACAGGTGTAAAAGACTGTTTTCTTATCTCTGCAAAAATGTGCAATTGTTTCAGTTTTTCCGATACGGCGGCGTCCATAGATAATTATTAATTGTCCGCCAAGAGAATCATATTTCTCCTGAAGAAAGGCAAGTTCTTCATCCCGTCCTATAAAATCATTCATGATTACAGTGTATCTGTCAAATCTAGATTTGTCAATTTTTGATTTGACTAATGTTTTCAAAATACTGTTCTCCTTTTTATGCCAGGCTAATTCCTAATCTCGATGCATTCCACAAAATTATCTGGGTTCAGCCAAAGTAAATCTTCTAAAGTATAGGTTTCTTCTTGCATAAGCCGGTGGAGGCTTCGGCTTATAAGATGGTTTTTATCGGGAATATCCTTAAACATTACATCCCAATTGTAATTTGTGCTGCGGTCAAACTCTTCTTCAACTGGCCGTAACGGTTTATCTGCTGAAGTGTGTAAACCCATGCAGAATTCAAAATTCGTAACGAAATAAACATCGCTCATCGTATCTTCATCTCCGGTGGGCGTTGCATAGTCTTCGGCTTCATAACTCAGAAATGCGTCTATGTCATAGCATTTATAATAGGTTTTTCCAGAAGCAAGCAGATTCTCAATATCAGCTTTTACATTTGAAAGCAGCCGGTAAAGGTTATTTTCTTTTTGGATTATCGCATCATTGAGCGCAAGAATCCGGCGGACATTTTCTTCGTTCCATTCAAATTTTGCTTTTGCTCCCTTATACCAGTGGTCTTCCATCCATTTAGAATAACGCTCCTCAACTTTGCGGTAACGTTTAAGTTCAGTTTCAGAATAAGAATATTTCATACATTTTCCCTGTGCATTATTAATAGCACAGAGTTCTATCATTTCGTGATAGTGTGATATACAAAAGCATATAAATTTTTAAAATATTTTTTTGCTCTATCACGATATGATAGAGAGCCGTGTTATACTGTGATTATGAAACAGGAAAAACAGAAACAACCGGCACGTCAGATTAATAAGAAGATGATTCAGCGGCTTATCATTATTCACAATGCAATCAAAGCAGGGCTTTACCCTGACAACAAGAAGCTCCGCCGCCTTTATTTAGAAGAAACAGGCTATTCAAATGTTGGCGAGGCGACAATCAACCGAGATATTGATATGCTGCGCACTAATTTCAATGCACCGCTTGAATTTGACCGGCAAAAGGGCGGTTATTATTATTTTGAGAAATTTGATTTGGCACTCAACAGCATTACGACCGACGATGTGTTCTATCTTTCTGCCGCCAAGATGCTCCTTTCAAGTTTTGAAGGAAGCCCGATGTACAAATCGATTTCTGATGTGATTGACTTTGTGACCGATACGCAGGGCATAGGCAAAAGCGCGCTGCTTAAGCGCATCGCCGTTGCGCCAGCACCCAAGTTCATAACAAACGAAGAAACTTGGAGCAAAGTGCTTGAGGCGTTGCAGAGCAATCTGATTATTGAGTTTGACTACAAAGGCAGATGGAACACTGAAATTACACACCGAAGGGTTCACCCTTACCAGATTCTGCTGGAAGAAGGACGTTGCCTTTTGTTCGGCTATTCCGAAGAGCGTAACGCCGAGCGGCTTTTTGTGCTGAACAGAATGTTCAATCTTTATGTTACAGACGTACATTTTGAGCTGCCAGAAAACTTTCAGTTTTCTTCACGGTGCGGCGGCGGCAAATTCGGCGCGTTCATGGGTGATGGAGTGCATGATTTTGTAATTGACTTTTACGGCAATGCCTGCTCTTATGTAAAAGAGTGCGTTTGGTCAGATAATCAGAAAATCACTGATTATGACGATGAAGAAAAAACCCGGATAGAGTTTTCTTCAAGTCAATGGCTCAAAGTACTTGAATGGGTTCTGGCTCAAGGCGAAAACGCAGTTCCAATTTCGCCAGACTGGTTTGTTGATGAATGGAAAAGCGCAGTTGCCGGCATGGCAGAAAACGCCGGTGCAGACTAGCGTTTCGGGCTTGAGGAAACGGCGATGCAGCGGTACACAAAATCAAAAAAGACTGAGATTTGTTAGAGTTTATTAGCCCTAATGTCAAGTTTTTAAAATTCATACTTTTTTAGCAAAAATCGGTTATTGAGCGAAGTCGAAATAACCGGTTTTCAATTTTAAACAAAAAAATCTGCTTATTATGGCTTCGACTACGCTCAGCCACCGCAATCTTAAAAACTTGAAGTTCGGGCTAATTACATAAAAAAACAAAAAACCTATTGACAAATAATATTATAGCGAATATAGTATACTTGTTAAAACAATATTGTTAATGCACATTTATTAGACAAACAATAAGGAGGCACTGATGAGTTTTAATACGGGCACAACAATGTTAGATGCCGTCGTCCTTTCTGTTGTTGCTCAAGAGCAGATGGGAACATACGGCTATAAAATAACACAAGATGTCCGGAATGTAATGGAAATTTCTGAAAGTACGTTATATCCAGTGCTGCGCCGCCTTCAAAAAGACGGCTACCTAGAAACATACGATCAGGAATGTACCGGAAGGAACAGGCGCTATTACAAGATAACGCCGAACGGCATGATAAAGCTTGATTCTTTTAGGAACGAATGGCTTGAATACCGCAAGAAGATGGACTTTATCATGATGGGGCTGCCGATGGAAGGCGAAGGCAAGCCTGAGGAATGAGCTGATTAGGGCGGCTCGTTTTTAATGGAAAAGCTGTGCGGCTGAAAGACACGCCGCAAAAATTGGAGAAACTATGACAAGAAATGAATATCTTTCAAGGCTGCGCTCATGCATTCAGGCGCTGCCGCTTGACGAACAGACTGAAGCACTTGAGTTTTATCAAGATTATTTTGCAGATGCAGACAACGACGAAGCCGTAATGGCTGAGCTTGGCACACCGGAAGAGCTTGCCGAAACAATCAAGGCAAAGTTCGCTTGCGTTCCGGCACAGACAAAAGCTTATGGCAGCCGTGACGAAAAGGCTGATTTCAACAGGCGCACTTCTGCAAGCGGCCGCGCTTTCATCTTTGACGCGAAAGACATACGCGCGCTTGATTTGTCTTTTGGTGCGGCAGAAGTCGTAATGATTTCTGGCGACCGCTACTCTGTTGAAACCAGAGGCATGGGCAACAACGACATTCAGTGCGAAGTAACCCCTTACGGAACGCTCGCCGTAGACAACCAGCGCAAAATTCCGTGCGCGCAGTTTTTGCGCAACGGCGATAAGAAAAACTGGCATCCGCGCATTCTTATCACAGTTCCGAAAGATGCAAAGCTTGATTCTGTTAAAATCAGGGTCGGCGCAGGTTCTTTTGTAACAAAGGGCGTTTCAATAACAACGTCAAGAATCTGCCTTGATGCTGGTGCGGGCCGCCTGGCTTTTAACGGCATCAACGGCGGGCTTTGCGACATTCATTGCGCGATGGGCTACATTGAAGCTTCTGGCACGTTTACAGGTGCTTCAAAAATCGATTGTGCGATGGGCAGCGTAAAGCTTGTGGTAAACGGCAATTCGGCTGATTATTCATACGATGCGCAGGTGGGTCTTGGCGACGTGCGCTTTGACAGAGACAAGAAAAGCGGCATAGGCTCTGGCTGCACAGTCAGAAAAGAGAACCACTTTTCAATTAACTGCGGAATGGGCGCAGTAAACGTAATGTTTCAGTAAACATAGGAGACAAAGATGACAAAGAGATTATACAAATCACAAAACAGAATGATTGCCGGTGTCTGCGCCGGTCTTGCTGAATATTTCAACTTCGACCCGACGATTGTGCGCCTTATATTCGTCGTGCTGCTTTTTGCTTTGTGGGCTGTCATCATTCCGGCATACATCATCGGAATGATAATAATCCCGGACAGGCCTTTCTCTTCAAACGACCAGTACCGCTATGAAGAAGACATGAAAAGCGCCAACGATTACGACCGTTCAGACGACGACTTTGACAAATACTTCAAGAAAGGTTCAGACGAAGAAAAGTAACAGATAAGGGGAATGACCCAAAAGTTCGTTGTGTAGCGTCATTCCGAACTCGTTTCGGAATCTTTGCACTATATAAATTCTGCATGACAATACTTTTGGGTCAGCCCCAGTCGGGTGTGTCATATTCGGGCTTGACCCGAATATCTAAGAGCTTTAAGAGTGCCGTATCAAGTGCGGCACTGACACTTGACTTTTGACATCATCTAAAAGGAGTGTTCCATGATTTTAATGTCCTTGTTTATAATTCCAGTTGTCTTTTTTGCGCTGCTTGTATCGCTTAAGATAATCTTTACAGTTTTCGGAATCGTTCTGCCGATTGTTTCGCTAAGTTTCGGGCTTATCTTCAAGCTTTTCGGCGGAATCTTTATGGTTTTGGGAATTATTTTCCTTTTCTGCCTTGTAGTATAAATGAGAAAGCCATATTCAGACTGAACTGGATATGGCTTTTTTTGTGTGAATACGTCTATTCTTTCAAAAGCTGTTCAATTTGCTCGAATTCGATGTCTTCTACGGCTTTTGAAAGCGCAGGCATTTTTTGGCGCAAAGCTTCTGGAAGCCGGAGCTTTTTCAAAAGCGCAAACTGCTCTTCCAATGCGGCTAAATCAAAGCTTGAACAGGCTGATAAAATTGCATTTATAATAGAAGAAATTTCATCATTATCAGCTTCCTGCTTTTCAGTTTCATCAATTTCGCCGTAATTTTTTACAGGCTCAAGCAAATCATAAAGGCTGCGGTAAAGCTCAAGCAATTCAGCAGTTTTTGCGTCAAGCACATCTGCAAGCTGCTTGTCTGGCAGAGTCATGCTCTGCGCTTTATTGCCAAAATCTTCAAGCGCAGCCGCCATTTCAGAAAGTTTGGCAGCACCCACAATACGTGAGGCACTTTTGAGCGCATGAACTTGAATTGTATAGTCTTTGTAGTTTTTGCTTTCAAGATAATCTTGAATCTGCACAGCTTTTTCTTGAATTGAAGAAACAAAAGTCTTTGCGGCGGCAAGCCACGTTTCAAAGCTTCCGGCTGCTTCAACAGCTTTTTGCACGTCGATTATGTCTTTTGGCAGCAAAGGAAAATCTTCTGGAACGGCGCAAACAGAGGCTTCGTCTGTGCCGCTGCAATCTTCTGCCCCGCCCTGCCCTGGCTGGACTGTTTTCAGCAATTCTTTTTTGAGGAACTTTGAAAGGCATTCAGCAAAATCTTTGCTCTGAACAGGCTTTGAAATAAAGCCGTCAAAGCCTTTGCTCAAGAACATTTCGCGCGCGCCGTTTACAGCGTTTGCGCTCAAAGCAATGACAATGCTCTTTTCGGCTTCGCTCAAATTTGCTTCAGATTCACGGATTTTTCCGAGCGCCTCAACGCCGTCCATTCCCGGCATCTGATGATCCATAAACACAATGTCGAACTTCTGATTTTTGAGCAAATCCAAAGCCTGATAGCCGCTCATGGCTTTTGTGCAATGCACGCCGAATTTCTGCAAAAGCCCGTCTGCAACCTGCAGATTCACTTCGTTGTCGTCAACCACAAGAATTTTTGCGTCAGGCGCTTTGAACGGCAGCGCGGACTGCTTTTCTGCAAACAGCGGCGCATATTCTGCGCTGTTTATCAACGCAAGGCTTATCTGCTTCAGTTCGGGTTGTTCCTGGCAGACAGCGGCGGCTTCAAGCAGAGGCTTGTAAGATTCTCCGCAAGTTTCTGCTGAAACACGCTTCTGCGGAATATTCACATAAAATGTTGAGCCTTTGCCGTATTCAGACTCAACACCGATTGAACCATGCATAAGCGTAACAAGGTTTTTGCTGATTGAAAGCCCCAAGCCGGTGCCACCTTTTGAGCGGTTCATCTGCATGTCAACCTGCTGAAAAGCGCGGAACAATTTGCCGATGTCTTCTTTTTTAATGCCGACACCCGAATCAATCACGCTGAAGCGCAAACCGTCTTTGCCTTGATACTTGCGCAAATCTTCAACGCGGAGCTTCACGAAGCCTTTTTCCGTGAATTTGGAAGAATTTCCGGCAAGATTTATGAGAATCTGACGCAGGCGCATGTCGTCGCCGTTGTAAATATGCGCAAGAGCCGGGTCTATTTCAAGCATAAGCTCAACAGGCTTGCCCTTTAGCCGCACTTCAACAACATTCATTATGTCGTTCATCAGTTTCACAAGGTCATAATCAGCGGGAACAATTTCCATTTTGCCGGATTCAATCTTAGAAATATCGAGGATGTCGTTGATTATGCCTACAAGGTTTATGCCGGCCGAGCGTATCTGCCGCAGAATGTTCTTTTCGCTGTCTTTAAGGTCAAAATCAAGCGCAAGTTCGCTCATTCCTACAATTGCGTTCATCGGCGTGCGTATTTCGTGGCTCATGTTTGCAAGAAACAGCGACTTCATGCGCTCGCGCTCAAGCGTTTCGTGCAGATAATGTTCCTTGATATAAGCTGTTGCTGTAGACATAAGCATGAACACGATGATATACGCCCAATAAGGGTCATACGTGCCCGCCATGCTGAAAAGCTTGATGAACACAAACGAAGCGGCAAAGCACACTACATCAACAAGAATTGTTACCATGCTGTTGATGTACAATATTGCAGAAGTAAACACGATTATTATGAACGCAAAAGTAAAATCTGCAACACCGAATGTGCGCGCCGTTACAAGCACAGCTATGAAGGCAGCAAACGTAAGCAAAAGCCCGTAAGATTGAACTGTCTGATAATAAAAGACGTTCCATTGGTTGTCTTTAAGCTTTTTGCGCGCAATCAACGAAAGCACGAATACCGCAATCGAAGAAGCTATAAAAAATGCGTCAAGAAGCACAAAAATGAAATACGCGTTTACGGAAAAGCTGCCTATTCTAAGAAGCTTTTCTGTATATTCCGGCAAAAAAAGCTTCCGTAAATCGCGCACAAATTCTGTTGTGAGATAAATTGCCAAAGAAGGGGCAATCACCAGAAGCCTTCTGATGTTTGCCTGATTCTCTATGCGTCTGTCAGAAACGTTCATATTGAAGAACCCGCACTGCTAAGCGAAATTCGTAAGGTTTATTTGCCAAAAAGGGCATTTACCTTATTCAAAAAGTCAATTCTGTCAGTGTTCTTAAGAATATAGCCTTGGGGTTTCATGTTAAGAGCTTCTTTTACCTTTTCGGTGTCGCTGACGCCGGTCAAGAACATAACCGGAATATCTGCGTAGGCAGGCTCGTTGCGTATCATTTCAAGAGTCTGCACGCCGTTGCACACAGGCATTTCATAGTCAAGCAGAATCAAATCCGGCTTGGTCTTGCCAAGAAACGCAATGCATGCCGCGCCGCTTTTTGCAACTGCAACCTGATAAAAGTTCTGAAGCCAGCTTGACATTGTACGGAGGCACACCGGGTCATCATCAACAAGCAATATTGTATGCTTGCGGTTTGAATTTGCATTGAGCGAAGCATTCAGCTCTTCGTTCTGACTAAGCATGGTCTCAAAATATTTCTGGAATTCGTTTACAGGCTTAGGCAAATCGATGCAGTAGATATTGTCTTTTTCAAGCAAATCTTCAAATTTTTCATAGTCATAATGAGAACCCAAAAGGCAGATATGCACATTTTTCAGGTTCATTACAATTCTTCTTAGCTCTACAATAGCTGAAGCCGAGATGCCTGCCACGAATGCAACAACTAATGGAATTCCTTCGGAAGCCATTATGAATTCAACGTCTTTTGCAGAAAAATCTACTACTTCAGTTTCATATTTGTTGTTAAGAAACTCAAAAACAGGTTTTTCAACAGTTATTGATTCTCTGATAATAAGAATGTCTTTCATAAAACTGATTATAACATCAATTTCTTGAGAAGTAAAACTAAATTGATTCATTTGACAAAGCAATGCTTGTACACATTTGTGTGAGCGGGTCATTGTACACCCGTTACAAGTTTGCGCCCTGTAAGGTTGTACACTCGTTACCAGTTTTCGCTTTGCGAAAACTGGGCGTTTTACTTGATAAAATTCTGTCTGTAGATTAAACAAATGCAAAACGCGCAATCTTGGCCGGTTCGCCCGATAAAGCCAATTCCATAGATTAATCTGCTGCGAACCGCTCACACAAGCATAAAATCCAGTTTTCAGCCTATGTTCAAAGCCACACTTGTCAGAATTTCTATGCAAGCTTATAATTTCAGAAACAATTATTTAACAAAGAATCTAGCCTAACGGAGAAAGAAATATGAAAAAGCCCATTACTTTTATAGCACTTCTTTTATGCAGCAGTTTGTTTCTTTTTGCTGAAAAGCATATTGCTGATTGGGGCGACCTAAAAATTGAACTTTTCCCCGAGTTAAAAGGCGAAGAACTTGCAGTTGATATAAAAATCACAAATATCTCTGGAAAAACATGCTATATTCAGAATGTCTTTTTAAAATTTGAATATTTTGATGAAAATTATCAGGAGTATCGGATTTGCAGTACACAAATGGATGTGGTAGATGAAAAAGGAATAAAATCACCATACATTGGTATACTTGGATTCATAGAAGCAAAAGGAAAATGGGAAAAAGGATATTTTACAAGACTAGGAAAAGGTAAATCTATTACTGGTCATATTACAAACTTATTTAATTCCTATCCAAGAGCGAAAGACTGTGAATATATAACAATTCAATATAATTATCAGTTGGGCAAATCCGAGCCTGTAACAGTTCAGCTTAGATAAGATTGCGAATATTTAGCAGCTTATGTACAAATCCCATTGTACACCCGTTACAAGATTTGCCGAATGGCAAATCTTGGCCGGTTCGCCCGATAAGTCTAATTCCGTAGATTAAACTGCTGCGAACCGCTTAGTCTTCTTTTCCGTTCCAGCAATAAGTGCAAAGCTTGCACTGGTCAATGCCCACAGATTCAAGCATATCATCAAGACGGTGGAACGCGAGCGTTGTAAAGTGCAGCTGCTGACGGATAGCTTCGAGCATTTCTTTATAGTTCTGGCTGTCCGGGTCGGCGTAAGACTCAAGCACTTCGCGCGAAACATTGTCGCCCTCGCGCAGCTTGATTATGCGGCGCGTAATAAGGTCAAGCTCTGAACTTGAGCGCGAAAAATTCAAGTATTTGCAGCCGAACAAAAGCGGCGGACAAGCCGGGCGCACATGAACTTCGCTCGCGCCGCTCTGATACAGAAAATCTGTCGTTTCGCGGAGCTGCGTGCCGCGCACAATCGAATCATCAATAAGAAGCAGCTTCTTGCCGCGGATAAGTTCATGAACTGGAATAAGCTTCATGCGCGCAATAAGGTTGCGCTGCTCTTGGTTCTGCGGCATGAACGAACGCGGCCAAGTTGGCGTATATTTGATGAAAGGCCGCGCAAAAGGCACGCCCGAAGCGTTTGCGTAACCGATGGCGTGTGCAATGCCCGAATCTGGCACACCCGCAACAATGTCAGGCTTAACCTCTTCGCGCGAAGCATCACGCTTTGCAAGCATCTCGCCGCAGCGGTAGCGCATCTGCTCAACGTTCACGCCCTCGTAAGTTGCAGTCGGATAGCCGTAGTAAATCCACAGGAATGTGCAGATTTTCATCTTGTCTTTTGGCGGCTGGCGCACTTCAACGCCGTTTTCCATGCTGATAAAGACAATTTCAGCAGGGCCAAGCTCTTTTGCATCTTCGTAGCCGAGGTTCACATAAGAAAAGCTTTCAGAAGCAATGCACCACGCATCCTGCTTCTTGCCGATAAGCAGCGGAAGGCGGCCAAGCTTGTCACGCGCTGCGTAGATGCCTTTGGGCGTCATCAGAAGAATCGTCATTGAGCCTTGCACAACGTCTTGCACGAATTTAATGCCCTCTTCTATAGAAGATTTCTGATTAATAAGCGAAGCCACAAGTTCGGTTGCGTTGATGCTGCCGCCGCTCATCTCAAGAAAGTGCGTTGCACCTGCTTCAAGCGTTTTCTTTACAAGCTCGTTCATGTTTGAAATCAAGCCTACTGTTGTAATTGCGTAGCTTCCCAAATGTGAATGAACAAGAAGCGGCTGCGGCTCGTTGTCTGAAATACAGCCGATGCCCATGTTGCCGGTCATTTCCTCAACGTCTTTTTCAAATTTTGTGCGGAACGGTGAATTCTCGATATTGTGAATGGCGCGCTGAAAAGTGCCATTGTCAAATGTCGTCATTCCGCCGCGGCGTGTGCCAAGATGAGAATGATAGTCAATTCCGAAAAACAAATCCAAAACACAGCTCTGCTTTGAGACAACTCCAAATAATCCGCCCATGAAACCACTCCTATTTTCAGCTTAAAAGCTTATATATTTCAAACCGCTATAAAGTTCAGTATCAATTCTGCGCACAAAACAGCAAGCGAAGCGCATGCCGCAACAGTTAGCAGGCTCTTTTCAAACCACGCAAGCACAAGCGCCGTAATGCAGCCGGCAGCCGCAGCCAGAAAATTCGGCGTAGCATAAAAAATAGCCGGAAAAGTCATTGCGCCAAGAACGGCATACGGCACATAATACAAAAATGACTTTACGAATACATTTTCAATCTTCTTCTTGAAAAGCACAAGAGGAACAACGCGCACCGTATAAGTTACAGCTGCCATCACAGCCACATATTTCAAAAAAAGCACTGTGTCATTCATCTTGAGCCTCCGCATTTTCTTTGGCTGCTTCGCTGGTGGCGGCTTCAGTTTCAGTTTTTTCAGTTACCGGCGCGGCAAACGCAAAAAGCGCGCTTGAAACTATTGCGCAAATGATAATCACAAAGCCGCCGGTTATTCCTTGCAAAGCCGGAACAAACTTGAAAGCCGTGCTCATCAGCGAAGAAAGCACAACGACGCCCGCCACTGCCCCGCTCTTTTTGGCCGGCGGAATGATTATGGCAATGAACATGCCGTAAATTGCTATGCCGAGCGCATTGGTCAAAACTTGCGGCAGAATGTTGCCCGCAAGCGCACCCAAAGCCGTGCCAACTGCCCAACCGACGTAAGGCATTGAAATAAGCCCGAACATGTACCAGCGGCTTACATTGCCTTTCTGGCCAGAAGCAACTGCAAAAACTTCATCAGTATTCATAAAGGCAATTACAAAACGGTCTAAGAATGTTACGCTTGAATCTAATTTTTGAGAAAGAGAAACTGACATGAGCGCATAACGCAAATTGATGACGAGCTGAGAAAGAGCCATTTCAACAAACGGAAGATGACCGGCTATAATGGGCACACCGGCAAGCTGCCCCGCCGAAGTGACGTTGACCATTGAAATGAGCACAGCCTGCCAGACTGCAAAACCTTGATTTATTGTGAATATACCGAAAGCAAAAGATACAGACAAATATCCGAGGCAAATCGGAATACCGTGCCGCAGCCCTTGCATAAAGTACGCTGAACGTTCCGCCCTTTTCATCACGGCGAGTATAGCACAAAGCGGAATTTTTGTCATAGACTTTTTATGCTGAAGTGTGCATTTTGTTGAAAGTTTTGTTATTATTTTGAATGTGCTACGGTTTTTTGCGTTTTATTGAGCTTTTGTCGCTGTTTTTCCTTGATGTTTATTTTTATTTTGGATAACATGAAAAAACTTAACGTCAATTCAGCATTCACAAGGACTTTTCTGATGTTTAAAAATTCTGAAATATTTGAAAGCGCACCGATTCCAAGAGCAGTTGCAAAGCTTGCGCTGCCTACAATGCTCACAATGCTTGTAAACGTGCTCTACAACATGGTAGACACATACTTCATCGGGCGCACCGGCGACCCGAACCAGGTTGCAGCCGTAAGCATTGCCACGCCGGTTTTTCTTTTTCTTATGGCGGCCGGAAACATTTTTGGTGTGGGCGGCAGCGCATACATTTCGCGCTCTCTCGGCGAAAAGCAATACGGCCGCGTAAAGAACATCGCGTCTTTCTGCTGTTATGCCGGCATTTTCACAGGGCTTCTTATAGGCGCAATCTTCATCATCTTCAACAAACCGATTCTTACATCATGCGGTGCAAGCAGCAATACAATCGGGTTTGCAGCTGAATATCTTAAGTGGATTGCATTCGGCGCACCTTTCGTTGTTTTCAGCTTTGCATTCTCAAACATTGTGCGCGGCGAAGGTTCTGCAAAAACTTCGATGTTCGGGCAGATGCTCGGCATGGTTGTCAACATGATTCTTGACCCTATTATGATTCTCGGCATGAAAATGGGTGTTTCGGGTGCGGCGATTGCAACCGTAATCGGGAACATCTGTACATGCGTCTTTTATCTTGTGTACATTTTTGCAAGCAAGCGCACGGTGCTTTCAATAAGCCCGGCTGAATTCCGCATGAATCAGGGAATTTTCAGCAATGTTTTCGCAATCGGCACTCCGGCTTCAATCAACAATGTGCTTATGAGCCTTTCAAACATACTTATGAACAAATTCCTCGCAGGTTACGGCGATATTCCGATTGCTTCGATGGGCATCGCCATGAAAGCGAATATGTTCGTTGTTTTCATGCAGATTGGTCTTGCTGTCGGCGTCTTGCCGCTCATCGGCTATAACTACGGCGCAAAGAACTACAAGCGCATGACATCAATCATAAAATTTTCTGCAATAGCAAATCTGTGCATCGGCACAACATTGACGATATTGTACTTCTGGCTTACTGCGCCTATCGTCAGGCTGTTTATCGATAATCAGGAAACAATCAGCTACGGAATTCAGATGGTGCGCGCTTTGCAGCTTTCAATGCCTGTAATCGGCATTCTTTTCATCTTGAGCAACGCGTTTCAGGCAATGGGCAAAAGCATTCCGTCTATGGTGCTTTCAATCAGCCGTCAGGGCTTCGTATTTTTTCCGACACTGATTCTTATGAACAGATTCGTCGGCTTAAACGGCATTATCTATTCACAGCCGATTGCAGACATAATTTCAGTCTTTATTGCAATCGCAATGTTCATTGCAATCAAGCGGAATTTTTCAAAAGAATCCGCATAATTTTTTGAAACTGATTCACGGCATTGTGCACAAGCCATGCACAGTGCCATTTTTTTCTGCAAAACAACGAACAACAGAGCCTTGTATTAAGCTTTCGTAAAATCATCAGCTGAAAAAATTTGACATTCGCCCAAAGCGTGTTATGCTAAATCTATGCCGATGATTACAACAAAAACGAACACGCATCATTCAATGTGCCTCATATTCAAAGACAGCGAGCTGCTTGTAAAGGCAGAATCTCCGGTTGAATTGTCAGATGAAAAAGTTTTGCAGAAATGCTTTGAACAGAATTATGCAAAAGACTGGTTCACAGAGCCAGAAAAAGATTATACAACAGCCATTCTCGAAGAAGGCGCGCCTACTCCGGCAAAGCATAAGTGGATAAGGCTGCGCGAACTTTTTGCGGCTAACGACCCGGTTGCACCGACGGCGGCGCGCGCGCTTGCTTTGCTTAAGTGGCGGCGCACGGCACGTTTCTGCGGCTGTTGCGGCGGCCCGCTGCAGGACGATAAATATGAAACGGCGCGCGTCTGCCCTCTTTGCGGCAACGTCGTCTTTCCGCGTATTTCGCCTGCAATCATAATCCTCGTGTCAAAAGGCGACAAAATCTTGCTTGCGCGCCACGCCACCCGTAACACAGACTTGTACACTTGCCTTGCAGGCTTCATGGAACACGGCGAAAACATCGAAGAGTGTGCACGGCGCGAAGTAAAAGAAGAAACAGGCATTGAAATTGAGAACATACGCTACTGCTCAAGCCAGGCTTGGCCTTACCCAGATCAGCTTATGATTGCTTTGCGCGCAGACTGGAAGAGCGGCGATTTAGTCTTGCAGGAAAGCGAAATCGACGATGCGAAATGGTTCAGCAGAGACAATCTGCCGCCGATTCCGAAGCCAGGTTCAGTTGCGTACAAGCTTATAACCGGAACGATTTAGCAAAAAAAAGCTGTCTGAGCCAACGCCCGGACAGCTTTTTTTATCGTTAGTATTTTGGTATCATCCTTACGACGCGGAATCCTGTGATTCCGTTTCTGCCGTAAATGTTAAGCGAAAGCCTTGCGGCAACGGTGCAAAGAGAAGAGAAGCTGTACCAGCTTCCGCCTCTAATTGAACGGTAATAAATGCCGGTGTTGATTGCTTCACCTTCTTCAATGTGATCATCTGCACGTAAAACGAAAGGATCCCAGCACCATTCCCAGACGTTGCCGCTCATATCTTGAAGCCCGACTTCATTCGCTTCTGTAAGACCGGCAGGATGTGTCTTTGCCTTAGAATTTGATGTGTACCAGACGTAGTTTTTAATCTGCTTGCCTGATGCCGTATCAAATGTATCCTGACCTGCAAATTTTTTGGTGTAGCCCACAATATTTATGCCGTCTTTGTTCAAGTCGCGCTTCATAACTGGACCGCCCATTGCGCACCACATCCATTCCTGCTCGGTCGGCAGTCTGTAGCCGTCAGAATTCTGGTTCCATTCTACAGCTGTCCATTCCTCGTCATTGTTAATCGGAACTGGTCCCCAGTCATCAGGATCTGTGCTGCCTTTTATCTTATATGCAGGCGTCAAGCCGTTCATAAGACTCAATTTGTTGCAGAATACAATTGCATCAAACCAGCTTACGTTCTGCACAGGGTTCCGCATGCGTTCGTCTTCGTTAGAGTATGTGCTCTTTGTATCATCGCTTGGATCAATGCCCATAACAGCAAGATAAGTGCTTCTTGTAATTTCAGAAGTGCTTACCTCAAGGTCATACGGAATATCTTCAATTTGAAGGGCTTCTGCTGACCTGATATAACGTCCGGCCGGTACAACTTTTGCGTCATACCTGAACCACTTTGCGTAAAGCGTAAGGTCATTAGCCGGGGTAATATCTACAGGCAGCTCTTCCTGACGCTCGTAGATTACATCTAAAGTTGTCAATGCCGAATCAAGCGGCTGCTTTCTGTTTATAACGGTGTCAGCATTTGTCTTGTCTGTTGCTGAAATAGTTACAGCCGCCTTTTTGCGTTTCAAAGTACGCTCAAAAAGTTTGCGTGATTCAGCTGCCTGAAGTCTTGCCGCAACTTCAACAGGAGTCTTGAATGTCGGGTCAGCATACCAGCCGGCAAAGCCGTAGCCTTCCTTTTTAGGAACAGGCAGTGCTGTCTGCGGAGTTTCAACAGTGTATACGCTTACATAAGAAGACGGAAGCTCGCCGCCGTTTGTACGGTACACAATTGAATAAGGCACAGGAATCCAGTGTGCATAAGCTGTTGTATCTTGAGCTATTCTGCTGTTGTCATAAAGACGGTGCTTGAATTCTTTGTCAGAGTACCAGCCGTCAAAAGTGTAGCAGTCGCGCTGTGTTTCAGGCAGTTTGCCGATAACAGGGTTAGAACTGCTGATAGTTCTGCTCGAACAGTCTCTGCCGCCCAAACAGTCAAAAGTTACTGTACATTTCCAAAGCGCGTAAAAATGTTTGTCGCCGGTTGAACCTTTAGAAATTGTACCAGTTACTTTGCGCGTACGGCTTGAATCGGCGTACCAGCCCATAAACTGCCAGCCTTCGCGCACAGGGTTGTCGATTGTGAAAGTCTGCATTTCGCGGTTATAAAGAGCCGTTTTTACAGTTTCTTTTTCGCCTGCACCAAAAAGATGCATATAAATCTTGTGGTCTTCCGGCCGGAACTGCGCCACAAGCGTCTTGTTGCCGAAAGAGCCTGATTTTATAGAAGAAAAACTGTCTTCAGCTTTGCCGTCATTTTTCCAGCCGGTAAAAACCCAGCCGGCCTTTTTAGCGGCTGGCAGAGCTACAGTCTGCTCAATCGTATAAGATTTGTCGTCAAATAATTTGCTTCCGTCTTTATCAACAAATTTGATTGAATAACGTTCTGGAACCCATTGAGCTGTGAAAACGAGGTTTCTTGCCGTATTCGGTGCAATAGAAGTTACAAGCTGATTAGATGCGGCAGCTTCCCGCCAGCCAGTAAATTTATAGCCGGTGCGTTTTGCTACAGGCAGATCATAAGCTTTATCTGCAATTACATAGTCTTTAATGGCAGATTTTTCGTCTACAAGTGAACCGCCGTCACAGTTGTACTTAACGCCATAGACGACAGGCTGCCATTGCGCAAAATAAACTTTGTCACCGGTGTTTCCCTTTTCAAGCCCTGCGACAGCTTCAACCTGACCGTCTTCGGTAAGCTCAAACCAGCCGTCAAAAGTGTAGCCGCGTTTAGAAGGTACAGAAAACTTCACAGAATCTTCTATTGTATAACTTTCAGTTGTTGTCTTGCCGTCACCATAAAAGAACGAAAGTTCGTAATTAACCGGCTTCCACAAAGCTTTAAGCGAAAGTTCGCCTGTGGTATTCGGCGCAATTTTGTGGAGCTGCTTTCTGTTGTTGTCCTGCCAGCTTACAAAAGTGTAGCCTTCGCGTGACGGTTCTTCCAAGTCATAGCTTTCTTCGCTTGTAAAATAACTTGCAATCGGTTCTGCGCCGTCTGCAAAAGAACCGCCGTTCAAGTCATAGTCAATTGCGTACTCAAGCGGCTGCCATGTTACAAGAATATGCGCATCGCGCTCTTTGTCTTTGATAAAGCTGAAAAGGTGTGCTTCGCCGGTACATGGCTCGTCTGTAACTGTAACATCAAGCACTTCGTAGCCTTTGTGCGGCTTAAGCCTGATATGAACGCGCGCATCGTCGTCTTTAGAAATGCTTACGCTGCCGTGGATGCGGCTTCTCGGGTCTATATAAATTCCGTCTAATGAATTTTCAAAAGATGCGCTGATAACAACGTCTGATGCAGGCATAGTAAATTTAGAGCCTGAAATAGTGCTTTTTTTACCGTCAGCTGAATATTTTAGGCTGTTGCGGGTTAAGACTTTGCCTTCATCCGGGCTTATTTCAAGCTTAATTTCCTGGCCGGCGGCTGCTTCAAAAACACTTGGAACAATTGTGCCGCCTTTCAATTCGGCTACAGCAAGAGAATAGAGTTTCGGGATGGAATTAAGTTCAGCTAAACGGCGTGCTTCTTCTTCAGCTTGCCGGCGCAATTCTTCTTCTAAGGCAAGCCTCTGAGCTTCAAGGCGTTTGGCTTCAAGTTCAGCCTTACGCTTGTTGCATGAACGCACCAGAAGACACAAAATAATAATGATTACTATTCCGGCAGTTATAGCGATTTTTTTGACTTTTTTCTTGTCCATAATGTGCTCTACCCTCTTCTCCCTTGTCAGCTGAACCGCTTCTTGCTATAGCAATTCAGCCTTGAACATAGATACTTTTTTGAAAATTTTTCAGTTTCCGTTTTAAAACATGAAAAAATCCGAATTTCTTGCTTATCATTTATTATCGGCAAAAGTGCTGAATTTAGGCACTGCCTGTCGACATTAAAAGCAAAAAAAATAATAGTCCAAATTGTAAAATCGATATACAAATTAACAAATTTTACATAAAAAAAAGGAAGAAACGGCAAAACAGCCATTCCTTCCTTTTGATGTTCAAACTTTGATGTTACACTTTTTAGAAACCCTGCATTGCAGAAAAACAGCAACTTCCGCAATGCGGGTCTGGCTGTTTTTACAGCTTGTCAAAAAATCCCTTTGCCTTCAAAAGCTCTGCGTTCAAAATGCCGCCGAGAGCTGCACCGCGCTTTGTGTTGTGGCTCAACGCAACAAACCTGATGTCGAACACAGGGCATTTGCGGAGTCTGCCGACTGAAACAGCCATGCCTTTATCAGCTTCGCGGTCGCGACGCGGCTGCGGTCTGTTCTGCTCGTGGCGCACGATAATCGGATGTTCCGGCGCATTCGGCAGATTAAGCTCCTGCGGCACGCCGCGGAAGCTTGTCCAAACGCGCTCAATCTCTTCGAGGCTCGGCTTTTTATCTTCAGGCAAATCAAATTCAAGCGAAACACAAGCCGTGTGACCGTCAATTACAGGCACGCGGTTGCAGTGCGCCGCAACAAGCGGGCCGGCAGCGTTTTCGATTTTGCCGTTCTTGACCGTACCAAGAATCTTAAGACATTCTTTTTCAGTCTTTTCTTCTTCGCCGCCGATATACGGAACAACGTTGTCAATCATGTCAAAAGATGAAACGCCGGGATAGCCCGCACCGGAAACAGCCTGCATTGTCGTTACAATCATGCGCTTAACAGGGTAGCCTGCCTGCTGCAATGCGAAAATCGGTGCCATATAAGACTGAAGCGAACAGTTCGGCTTTACGGCGATAAAGCCCTTATCCCAGCCGTGATGCTTCTGCTGCTCAGCGATAATGTCCGTATGCTGCGGATTGATTTCAGGAATCAGCATCGGCACATCGTCTGTCCAGCGGTTTGCGCTTGCGTTAGAAACTACCGGAATTCCGGCTTCTGCATAAGCGGCTTCAAGAGCCTTGATTGTGTCTTTATCCATTTCGAGCGCACTGAAAACGAATTTGCACTTGCCTTTTGCGGCAGAAACATCGTTTGCATCCTGCACGATTAAGTCAGCGACACCGGCCGGAATGTTCGCGCCGATAAGCCAGCGGTTCTCTACAGCTTCTTTATAAGCTTTGCCAGCAGAGCGCGGGCTTGCCGCAACATAAGTAACTTCAAACCACGGGTGGTTCTCAAGATTTGCGATATAGCGCTGACCGACCATGCCCGTCGCGCCCAAAACTCCAACAGCTATTTTATTGCTCATTATAATTCTCCTATAAAGCCATGCTCAACAAACCGAAAAGCGGCAAGTTTGCAGGCGAAACTACAAGTTGCACTCTTTGAGCGCAGCCTCAATTATCTTCTTTGCATTGTCGTTGACTTCAACCAACGGCAGTCTTACGCCGCCAGCCGGAACATTCCGCAAATTCATGGCATATTTGATTGACGTCGGGTTGCCGTCAACAAATGCAGCCTTGAAAATTGGCAGAAGCCTGTAATGAAGCTCGCGCGCGGTTTTCATGTCGCCGTCAAGCGCTGCCATAGTCATCTTGGTAACAAGCTCTGGCGCAAGGTTAGACACAACCGAGAACACGCCGTCTGCACCGGCAGCCACAATCGGCAGCGTCAGCGCATCATCGCCGCACATAACTGAAAAATCAGGCTTCTTGCGGCTGATTCTGTCGATAACTTCCATCATCTGGCTTATGCTGCCCGAAGCTTCTTTTACACCGGCAATGTTCGGAAGGTCGGCAATTCTGCAAAGCAAGTCTGTCGAAATGTTCTTTCCAGTTCTTCCGGCAATATTATAAACGATGATAGGAATGCCGACTTTTGAGACAGCCTCAAAATGACGGTAAATGCCTTCATCAGACGGTTTGTTATAGTAAGGTGTAACTACTAAAGCATAGTCTGCACCCATTTTTTTAGCGCGCTCAACATACATAACTGCATCTTTAGTGCAGTTTGAACCCGCACCGATAACAACAGGAACTTTGCGGCCTGTCTTTTTAGTGTATTCGCGGGTTTCGTTCATAATGATTTCGATGAGCTTTACTTCTTCTTCGTGCTCATCTAAAGTCGGTGTTTCTCCGGTAGTTCCAAGTGCAAGCAGACCGGTAATTCCACCTTCAAGCTGAAGCTTTACAAGTTTGCGCCAGCCTTCAAAGTCAATGGAACCATCACTAAACATAGGAGTTACCAAAGCAGTAAATGCACCACGCAACTTTGACATGATATGCCTCCAAAATATTTAAAAAGCCTCTCCAACAAGAGGCTTCAGTTTTATTGCAAGTTTATGCAGATTATTGCATTTTTATGCAATAATTACAAGTATATGCAGCTGAATTTTCTTGGTTTCGATATGAAAAGGGGTGTATACACAGAAGCTTTCGGGCTCGTTCTTTTCGCGACAGACTTATCTACGGATAGAGCTCAATCCGCGAAAAGTGCCGCTTTTGTGGAACAAAACCGGCAGCTTGTGTACAACAGCGGAAACACAGTCCTTTGTGAAAAATGATTATTCTCCCTTAAATTCATATTCAAAAGCTCCCGTAAATTCGTAATCCCACCATGGAATATTTGAAAAAGATTTTTGATAATCTTCAATGGATATAGTAAAGAATTTACATATACACTTTAACAAAGGATTTGTATCTCTCATATCATCTCCATACTTTAAGTGCATAACATCTTTCTGATAGTCTCTACCATCAGCATGAACATATACAGGAGAATCAAAAGAATCCCAGTAAAAAACTTCTTCACGTTCAGAATCCCATGGAATTTCTTTTTCTGAATAATCACGAGGCGGATCTTTTTGCAAACACTGAAGTTTTTTTACCCATTTAAGAACTTTTTTGTAATTTTTAACTAAATCAACTGGATTATTAATATCATCATTCGATTCAAAAATTGCATCTAATGGAATACCACCTAATAAATTGTAAGTGTATGATGAATATGTTTTACCGTAAATTTCGGTAACATCTTCCAACACAAAAGTATGAAGTGAATAATCTCCAAATCTCCATATATAAATATATTTAGGGTCTAATTCATATTCTTCTGTATTTAGAGTAAATATACCGCCGTTTTTCAGATAAATTATAAATTTTGATTCAAATCCATTTGATGCATATTTATTTTTCCAGATTATATAATCAACTTTTTTGACTTTTCTATTATTTTGGAGTTCATTATATAACTTTTCATGTTCAATAAATTTTTCTATTGGAAATTCATCATCTGATTCTGCATACACAGAGACAGCTGTCAAAAAACAGAAAATGACAATAAATAGATATTTTAGCTTTTTCATTTTGTACCTTCTCCATTTTGTGGCTGGTCTTGCAGAGCGGGAGCGGATGTCTGCGAGTATGTTTTTGGCTGCATTATGGCGCGTGCAAGTTCTGATTTGTATTGCACCGGCTTTGAAGCATCGCCATCCATGACAGAATCTGCGCCCACTGCTGCACCGGCTGAATACGGGTTCTTGTTCACAGGCTCGGCCGGTTCTGCACCGCTGCCCCACGGGCCAATCAAATAAAGCACAAGCGTTATAACAAGCACGCCGCCAGACCAGATTCCAAGAGCCGCAAGGCAAGGCCAAAGCGGCAGCTTGACAAACTTATGCAGCAGAAACAGCACAAAGGCAAGCACAGCCCATTCAAGGTTTAGCACAAGATTGAGCACAAAACTTATAATAAAACTGCCTGTAAATCTGAATTTCTGCATTGTCATTACCTCTGGCTAAAAAAGTCTTGCTCTTTATGCTTTATAAGCCTAATATTAAGGCAAACTTCCTTTAACTTATATTTATAAGGACATTCAAATGAAAAAGCAAGCATTCAATCCGTACCTTCCTTCTTGGGAATATATTCCGGACGGCGAACCGCATGTCTTTGACGGCAGAATCTATGTTTTCGGCTCGCACGACATTTTTAACGGCTGGGTTTTCTGCCTCGGCGATTATATCTGCTATTCTGCGCCGATAGACGACTTGAGCGACTGGCGCTACGAGGGCGTAATCTACCCAAAAACAGCAGACCCGCTCAACAAAGACGGCAAAATGTGCCTTTACGCCCCGGACGTAACGCAAGGCCCGGACGGCAGATACTACCTCTATTATGCGCTCGACAAAGTTAGCGTCATTTCTGTTGCGGTTTCAGACACTCCGGCAGGCAAATACGAATTCTATGGTTATGTTCATTATAAAGACGGCACAAGGCTCGGCGAGCGCAAAGGCGACGAACCGCAGTTTGACCCGGGCGTAATTACAGAAGGCAGCAAGACTTACCTTTACACAGGCTTTTGCGGCAGGGGCGATAAAAGCCGCCACGGTTCAATGTGCACCACGCTCGGCAGCGACATGCTGACAATTGAAGAAGAGCCTGTTTTTGTTGTGCCCGGCATTGAATATGCGGAAGGCACTTCATTTGAAGGGCATTCATTTTTTGAAGCGTCTTCAATCAGAAAAATCGGCGACGTTTATTACTTCATCTATTCATGCGAGTCTATGCGAGAGCTTTGCTACGCAACTTCAAAGAACCCGCGCAAAGATTTTGTCTACGGCGGCGTGCTAGTTTCTAACGAAGGCGGCAACAACCACGGCAGCATCGTCAAGATAAAAGACAGCTGGTACGTCTTTTATCACCGGCAGACAAACGGCAACTGGTACAGCCGTCAGGGCTGCGCCGAGAAGATTGAGATTCTCTCAGACGGCTCAATTCCGCAAGTTGAAATGACTTCTTGCGGACTGAACGGCGCACCGCTTAAAGGCAAGGGCGAATATTCGGCGCACATTGCATGCAGCCTTTATAATAGAAAAGAAAACAACTTTTTTGTGCCCGGCAGCTACCCGCGCCTTACGCAAGACGGAAAAGACGGCGATGAAATTGAAGGCCACATCGAAAACATAAGAGGCGGCGACACAATCGGCTTCAAATACTTTGACTTCAAAGACACAAAGAAGATTACGATTATCACGCGCGGCTATTGCAGCGGCACTTTTGAGGTTAGAACCGCACTTGATGCGCCCGCTCTTGCCAAAATCAAGGTTGAATTCACAAACAACTGGGAAAAATTCTCAAGCCCGGTAGACCTTTCGTGCGGCAAAGTGCCACTCTACCTCACTTATTGCGGCAACGACGTAGCTATGCTGAAGGGCATAATACTGGAATAAGCCATTAACGCAAACAGCCGCCCAAGCTCAAAGCATGGCGGCTGTGGTTAGTTCAGTTGTTCACTTTGGTCACTTTCTCGAATCGTCATTATGTCGTTTGCCCGCTTTGATTTTATAAATGTAACGCAATCTATGATTAATTCATCTTTTACTTGACGATACATAATTTGTTATGTATCGTATAATACAAGAGGTGCAGATTGAAAGCATATAATTCAAGAGAAGTTATAGCAATTCTTTGTGCTGACGGTTGGTACGAAGTTGCTTGCTGCGGTGACCATCATCAGTTCAAGCACCCCGAAAAAAAAGGGAGAGTTACGGTAACGCATCCACAGAAGAATATTCCAGTTGGAACGCTCAAAAGTATAGAGAAACAGGCGGGCGTAAAATTTCCGAGGTAGGAGTTTGTATGAAAGACAGATATTCATTTGTAGCAGTTTTGAATTATGCAGAAGACGGAATAAGCATTGAATTTCCAGATTTGCCAGGCTGCCTTCCGTGTGCACAAAACACTGATGAAGCCATCGCAAATGCGCGTGAAGCACTCGGGCTTCATCTTTTCGGCATGGAAACTGACGGCGAAGAAATTCCAGAACCGACACCTGTCAATAAAATTGAACTGCAAAAAGACCAGCTTCCAGTGCTTATAGATGTGTTCATGCCACCAATCAGAGCACGTGTAAAAGAATCTTTTGTTAAAAAAACATTGTCTCTTCCTGCATGGCTTGCCGCACTTGCTGATGAAAACGGTGTGAATTGTTCGCGCGTGTTTCAAGATGCGCTCAAAAAACTGCTCGGCGTAACAGACAATCAATCTGCCACCACAGCTTAATCCGCCCGCCCCGCCTAAACCTGCTCTACGGTTACGCGGTTTTTGCCGTTGCGCTTAGAAATGTACATACACTTGTCGGCGGTGTTTATAAGCTTTGAAATCTTGGTAGCCGACATGTTGTGTGTTATGCAGACACCGATACTGAGCGTTATCTTTATTTCTTTGTTTTCGTGCATAATGATGCTGCGCTCAACAACCTTTCTAAGCTCTTCTGCAATCTGCACAGGATCAATGTTTTCATCATAAACAAAGGTGTTGAACTCTTCACCGCCCCAACGGCAGTAAAGCGAAGTATCACCAAAAACAGAAACCAGCTTGCACGCCACATTTTTCAAGACCAAATCACCTGCATCATGTCCATAAACATCGTTGACCTGCTTAAAATAGTCCAAGTCCATCATGATTACGGCGACTGTCTTCTTTTCAGGCTTCAGGTACAATTGGTCAATTTTTTTGTTAAAGCCATATCTGTTATAAAGCCCTGTCAGCTCGTCGTGCTCGGCGGCACGGTTTGCAATTCTAAGTGCTTCCTGCTGCCTAAGCTCTGCCTTCTTAAGTTCATCTATAATGCGAGTCAGGAAAAGCGCCTCGACAACATTGCCGTCATCATCATGCTTGTAAGGCACAAACATGAAATTCTGCCAGCCGTTCATTTTTGAGAGAATATCATCAGACAGAACACCCTGCTTTTTCAGTCTGTCAGGCAGAGTGTCAATGTTCAGGAACTGCTGGTGCTCGTGAAGAATTTCAAGACTCAGGTCATTGTCGCACCAGGTATTCCAAATTTGCTTTAACGGCTGCACCGTAGACATTGTTTTAACGCCCGTATTCAGCATCTCAAGCGAATTGTTCTTAAAGTCCATAAGATACATTGAATGGAAAATGCGCTCGATGCTACTCAAAAAAGAAACACGTTCCTGAATGGCAATTTCTTTTTCAACCTGGTTCTTCTTTTCTTCTGTTATGTCCTGAACACAAAGCGTAACTGTCTTGATTTTTCCGTCTCTGGCACGCGATGAAACAATAATATAAGCGCGCAGCCACATACCGTGAGGCTCCTGATATTCAATAGACAATACGTCCTTGTTTTTCATGCGCTCGTCCAATGTACTGAAATTGAACCATGCGTGGATTTTGTTCCGATTTTCTTCATCAAGCGTATTTATCCACGCATTAATAGTCTCTTCAAATGTTTCGCTTTGAAGCGAGTTGAGAAATTCAGAATTCTTAAAGACTGTATACTTATGTGTTTCAAGGTCCACACTGCAACACTGAATATAAACATCTGAAAGTGATCTTGCAATTTGATATGCACTCTCAAGGTTTGCAAGATACTCGCGTTCTTTCTGCCGCTGCCCGTCAAGATTTTCAGTAATGAATGTCAGAGACTTTATATGATTGTGCTTATTTTTTTCTGTTGCAATAAGCGTGCCTTTGAGCAGTTTTCCCTTTTCGTTGACAAACTCAACACTGTCAAAGTCTTTGGTCTTAAGCCGCGCGTCAACCGTAGAAAAATCCATGAACTTGCGCATAATGTTGCGGGAACTTTCCGGCATTTCGTTTATCCAGTCGTTTATGGCAACGCTGATATCAATAGTGCCGTCATACAACTTAAGAGACTTATCGTCTTTAAGCGTAAGATACGTCTGGTGCTCCAAATCAAAATTAAAGCATGAATAATAAGCATTGGTAAGTGATTTTGTAATCTTATAAGCCTGAAGCAGAGAATCTGCATGGCGGAGTTCGCGGCGCTTAATCTCGTCAATGCAGCGGATCAAGAACAAAGCTTCAGTAACAAGCCCTGCCTCGTTGCGTATATAAGGAACTATAAGCACATTTACCCAGCCGTTTGTAATTGTAAGCACATCGTCTGACAAAGAGCCCTGCTCGGTAAGTCTTTTCTGCAGCGTGTTGAAATTCAAAAACTCTTTGTTTGTTTCATACGCTTCAGGCGTAAAGTCTTTGGCACACCATGATTCCCAGACATATTTAAGAGGCAGGTTCTGGTCTTTAACGCCGCTTTTTCCGTTGAGAACCACAAACGTATTGTCAGTGAAGCTTCCGCGGTACATTGAAAGATAAATGTCAGCAATACTCTTGAGAAATGTCAGCTGGTTTTCAAGATATTTCTGGTGCTCAAGAGCCGCAAGCCGCTCGCTGTTTATGTCCTGCGAAACAAAGGTAACAGACGACACCTCATTCAGCGCATTCCGCGAACAGACAATCAGCTGACCTCTGTGCCAGTTATCTTCTGAATCAATATATTCAACCGTGTCAGTGTCCTTTGTTTTCATGCGCTCATTCAGAGTTGAAAAATCAAAGAAGCTTGAAAGCTTTTCAGCTGACTCTGCAGGAAGCAGGCTCAGCCTTCTTGTAATAAAGCTTTGTATGCCTGAACCTTCTGCCAGTCCGCTGCTGGTATAGTCTTTAAGCAGAGAATATGTATCGTGCTCAAGATCAAAGCTGCAAACCTGCATGTACGCATTCATCAGCGATTTTGTCAGCTGATAAGACTTAGAGATCTGCGTCATCATCTCGCGCTCTGTAATGTCAAGCAGACTGCGGAGCACTGTTACAGAACCGTCAGAGCCTTCTATAAGCTGCATAGTTCCATAACAATAAATTACGTCCGGCGAATTATGATGGCGGATTCTGTATTTGCAGGTCACAACATGACCAGGTCTGAGCATTGCAACTGTGTCTTTGATTATGTGCCTGTCTTCTTCAACTGTAGTGCTCGCAACACCGTCAATAAATTCAGACTGCATCTGGTCTACTGTTCCATAGCCGAGAATATCAAGCGCGGTCTTGTTTGCAAAAACAATCTCAGACGTATCTTTTTTATATTGAAGAATTCCGCAAGAAATTGAAGCAAGCAGAGTATACATGTTCTTTCTCGCCTGCTCTTCTGTAGAAAATTTCTGATAGGCAAAAAGCATTCTTGAAGATTCGGTCGTATCATAGATAACAATATTCGCAATAATGTGACCGTCACCCTTCCGCTTGGAAATCAGAATCATCTTTCTACGGTATGAATCGTTGTATCTGAGTTTATAATCAATATGAAGATTCCGCTCGCCCTTTTCAAAAGACTGAATGAGCGCGGCTGCCGACTGAATATAAAGCGCGTTGTGTGCTTCGTGAACTATGTCGTATTTTACGTTCCACAAAGTAATATAGTTATCATAGTTCATTGGAAAAACAAGTCCGTCGGTCTGATATTCGGGCGCATTGAAAATTGGTGTCTGATAAATCATGTTGTCCGTAAGGTCTGCCTGATAGCTGCAGAGCGACCCTGTAAGAACAGCTTCGCGGTAAAACTCGCGCTCATCATCGATTTCATCTTTTAATTTTGTGATGTCTGTACCGGTAATAAGCATGTAATCTTTGCCCTGCCACTTTATCGGTGACGCGCCTGCAAGCACTGTCATACCGTCCGGACGTTTTTTCTGGCTGAATCTACGTTCGCCTGTCTTCTGGTAAGTCACTACAGGACAGTTCGGGCATGGTACATCGTTGTCCATATAAACTGAATAGCACGGTTTTCCAAGCAGCGGTGCGCCGTTATAAAAATCGCGGATAGCTTTGTTGACGTGTACAACTTTAAATGTCTCTGGATCAATGATATAAATGAATTCTGGCTGCAAATCAAAAGCTGCGAAATAATCTTCTGGAAGAATATCACCGGTCTGTTTGTTTTTGCTGTTTCTCATTATTATGAATTATAACCTGTTTGGCTAAAAATGCAAAATTCTTTTCGTAATACCATATGTCTGCCGGAAATCCGTTACTTGCGTCCATCAGGAAAGCCTGCATCAAAGCACAATCTCTGAAACATGCTCACGGCGGTTTCGTGCCAAAGCCTCGCAGTGACTCCCTTCGGGGTCAAGGCGAGGTTTGTCCCGCCTCCGCATGTTTCTGCCTTTGCCGACAGTTCTGCACTCCGCTGCCCTACGCATCTGTTTATCAGCGCAAAATCTTCCTGCGTCCCGCGTTCGCATGTTCACCGTTTACAAGTTTTGCGGAGCAAAACTTGGCCGTTTCGCCAGATTATTCCCAAACTGTAGATTAATCCAAAGGCGAAACGCCTCCGGCACGATGTTTCTTGGCGTTACAGAGAGAAGCATAAGCTTCTGCAAGAAACTGTGCGGCACATTCCATCTCTGGCGTGAATTTTGCGAAACCTATAGAGACCGAAACATTCCATGCGCGGCCGTTTGCATCGTTGCGGCGAGCCACATTCCGTCTGATTCCTTCGTTTATAATGAGAATCTGCTCTTCGGTCGAGATTTCGCCTGCAATTACAAATTCGTCGCCGCCGTAGCGTGAAATCAAGAAATTGCGCGGCACGGTCTCTTTAAGCGCGTCCGCCACCTGAATCAGCGCCGCATCGCCCTGGGCGTGCCCGTAAGCCTCGTTAATCTTTTTCAAGCCGTTTATGTCCATCATTATAAGATAAAGCGACTGCGTGTGGTTGTTCATTTTATTTGAAAGATACTGCACAAGCTGTATCCGGTTCGTAATGCCGGTGAGCGGGTCGCGCGATATGAGCTTTGACTGATGATGCTGATAAAGCAGCACGGCGCATACGGCTGTGCCCGCGCAAATGAGCGGAACAGGCAGCTTTATAAAAACCTGAAGTAGCGCGCACAGTAAAGAAATTGCAGAACAAACTGCAAGCATTGAATATTCGTCTTTTTTTATGTAGCTGCACTTGTTCAGAGACTTTATATGCGCGCGGAAGCCTGAAACAGTTATGTAGCCGTAATCTACGGCAAGCGGCAGCCACAGCACAACGCCGGGCGTCAACATGCTGCTGCCCCACGGCAAAAAAGCTGTGCACAGCAGAAATAGTTCGCGCACGGCAAACGGCACTAAAGACAGCAAAAACCGCTTCTTGCTGATAATTTCAGGCGAAAACTGATACTCTGAATAGACGAACCAGCTGAACGCGCCCAAGCCTGTGCACAAGAAATAAATCTGCTTTGCGGCCATAAGCTGCCCCTGCCCTGCGCCGCCCTTCACCGCAAGGTTGAACAGCAGAGCGAAAACAAAAGACAAATCCATTAACGCAAAGCAAATGATGAAAAGCCTCATGCTTATAGATTTGTCTATATTCCTTAACGCAAAGACAATTTCAAGAGTAACAATGATTATGCAGATTAAATAAACTTCGCTGTATAACAGAGTTTCCATAGATGATTTTATTTTACATCATATTCAGCAAATCTGCATAAAATTTTGACACATGGAAAATAAGGAAGTATTTTTAAGTGAAGCAAGAGCCTTTGCCATCATATAAAACCCTCGGCACGAATAAATAATTTTTTTCTTGCGGATTCTGATAAGAAACTGTACTTTATATATGGTAAGTAATTGATTTATTGAAACACAGCAGAATGTCAGCAGGATTTACGGAAAAGGCATGAGAAAGATTTATATTATCATTGTCAACATAATCATCATGGTCACCATATTGACCTTCGTTGTTCTCTATTCCAGTTTTGAAAACAGACTTTCTTACCAGAGACAAATCGAATATTTTGAAAATACGACGGTCACCATGGAACAGGTAACGGAGAATTATCTGACAGGCGAGCAGAGAATCTGCGATGTATGGGCGAAGTATATTAACAACAGAACCATGACCATGGAAGAAGCCGCTGATTATATCCGTGACTCGCATGTGCTTGAGAACACTTCGGCACATTTGGTTGCGCTTGACACACTCACGGGGCTTTCTACGCGGCCTAAGCAGGGCACAGCAGACGATTATGCTGTTTCCTATAAGCGCGTTGCTCTTCTGGAAGACGTGGATTGGATTCACGAAATCGGGAAGTCAATCAACATAACCCGTGCTTACACAAACCCGATGAACGGCGAGCAGTCTCTTGCCTTTTGCAACCATATCAAGCTTTATAATCAGAAAAGCGGAAACTTCGAACCAGCAGTTCTTATGCGGGTAATTCCAATCTCGGCACTGGAACAGAAATGGGTCTTTCCGCAGATAGAGCTTGCAAATGCCGAGCTTTCAATGATTGATGCGCATGGTGATTATATCCTTAAAGGATACGGCTTTAAGAACTCCAGCTTTTTTGAGTTCTACGCATCCTATAATCCAACCGAACCTGAACCGTCTGCCGAATTATTCAGCAAAATTACTTCATCTACAGGTTCAATTACAATGCTGAACTCGCACGGCCAGGAGTGCATACTTGCATATACCCCAATATCGGCCACTGTGGGCTGGACACTGTTGGGGCTTGTACCGGCAAAGGATTTGAATGTAGATACCGAAAACTGGCTGCTGTTCGGGGTCGTCTTTATCGGCCTGCTGATTCTGTTCCTCTGCGACCTGTTCTATATGCGCTATTTAAACAAACGGCTTCAGATTTCAGCAAGAGAAGCGGAATATGCAAATAAGGCGAAAACTGATTTTCTCTCTACAATGTCTCACGATATCCGCACGCCGATGAATGCCATAATAGGTCTGACAGCCATAGCCGGAAAAAATCTTGGAGACGTGGAATCAACAGCGGAGAACCTCCGGAAAATCAGTCTTGCCAGCAATCATCTTCTGACACTGATTAACGACATTCTGGATATTTCGAAAGTTGAAAGCGGAAAACTGAAGCTGAGCCCCATGACCTTCTCTATTGTGGAAACAGTTGAAAACCTTGTAAATATTTCCCAGCCGATGATTAAGGAAAAGAACATCGAATTCAGCTTTCACATCAATCAAATGGAAAAGGAATACCTTTATACAGACCAGCTGCGCCTGAATCAGATATACATCAATATTCTCTCAAATGCCATCAAATACACTGAACCCGGCGGCCATGTCTGTGTAGATATGCGCGAGGAAAATAGCGCCATGCCCGGCTGCATACGCCTGATTTATGTTGTTTCTGATACGGGCATCGGCATGAGCCCTGAATTCATGGCTACCATGTACACGCCTTTCTCCCGTCAGATAGACAGCCGTGTCAACAGCATTCAAGGAACAGGTCTTGGGCTTTCCATTACAAAGCAGATGGTCGAACTGCTCGGCGGAACTATTGAATGTGCGAGCGAACTAGGCAAGGGAACGACCTTCACCATCACGCTTGATATTCCGGCAGCCGACAAGCAGCGCGAAGATATGCAGCTTGAGCACATTGATGTTCTGATTGTTGATGACGATGAGATAATGCTTCAGACGGCTGCTGAAACTCTTGCGTCGCTTGGAGCATCAGCGGAACAGGCACAAAACGGATTGGAAGCGCTTGGCATGATTAAGCACAGGCATTTTTCGGGGCAAGATTACGATGTCGTCATTGTTGACTGGAAAATGCCTGAAATGGATGGGCTTGAAACAATCAGACGGATACGCTCGGAAATAGATGCAAGCATACCGATTCTGCTGATTTCTGCTTATGACTGGTCTGACATCGAAGACAAGGCAAAAGAAGCTGGAGCGAACGGCTTTGTCAGCAAGCCGCTTTTCCGCTCGATGCTCTATGACAAAATTAATGCTCTCATCGGAAAAGATTCCGTATCACACGAACCTGAGGATGATTATTCAGATTTGCAGGGAATGCACATTCTTGTGGCCGAAGATAATGAAATCAACTGGGAAATTATTTCATACATGCTTAATTCATTCGGAATTACTACAGACCGTGCAGAAAACGGACAGCTCTGCGTTGATATGATAAGCAAGGCTGCGGACGGCAGTTATGATTTGATTTTTATGGACGTACAGATGCCGGTGATGAACGGCCTTGACGCAACCAGAACAATCCGAAAATTGAAAAATCCTTGGGCAGCAGCCATTCCGATTGTGGCAATGACGGCGGACGCATTTTCAGAAAACATTTCGGAATGTCTGGATGCCGGAATGAACGGGCATATTGCAAAGCCGATAGACATCAAATTAGTCGTCAAAGAAATCCGGAGAATCAAGGAGGAAAGAAAACGACCATGAAAAAGATAATGTACATAGCTTTTGCAGTTCTGATGATTTTTGCTCTGGCGGCATGTACCGCAAAGAAACAGGAAGCAGCTACCAAGGCGAGCTTCTGCCCCGCTCTTGATACTTCGCTCAGCTGCCATATCCGCATAGCAGGCAGTTACAACAACTTTGAAGCGCTTGAAGCTGAATTTGACCGTTTCAATGATTACTATCCCAATGTGGAACTTATGTTCACCAAGATTGATGATTACAACAACATGATCGGCACGGTTCTCAACGGAAACGATGCACCTGACATATACGTCAATTACTCATGGATGTATGGCCGGAAGCAGTATGAATCATCTATTGCCCATGCTGAAAATTTGGCAGATTCAGCGTTAGGGCTTGATTTGAAGTGCATCCGGAGCAACATTCTTTTGAAAACGGACGACGGTACGCTTCCGATGGTTCCGGTTTTTTCGAACACCTACGGAATTCTTGTGAACAACAGCCTTTTCGAAAAAGAAGGCTTAAACGTTCCCACAACTTATCAGGAACTTGTTGCAGTATGTGATGCGTTCCGCAAAAAGGGTTATGAAAGCCCGGTGATGGGCTACTCTGAAAAAGAGTCTAACTCAATTTTCACTGTGACAATCTTTCCGTTTTTCTGCGGAACAGTGGCACATAATGCCGAAGCAGTCAAGAAGCTCAATTCCCTTGATGTTTCAGCCGGTGAGTATATGCGCCCTGCACTTGAGAAGACAGTGCAGTTTCTTGACGGCGGCTGTGTGAATCTTGATGCCTGCGCAAAAATCCGAAACAACTACGATGCCGTGATTCTCCGCTTTTTTGAAGGTGACGTGCCGATGATGGCCTGCTCGGGAGATACCGTCTCAGGAACAAAGAAACGCGAAAGCCGCTCAGAAGCATTTATTGCAAAACCGTTTTCATACACCTTTGTTCCTGTTCCAATGTCAGACGAAGGTTCTGTTTTCCTTGATATGTCGAATTTGCAGTTCTCTGTAAACAAAGACAGTAAAAATCTGGTAATGGCAAATGAATTCATGCGTTTTCTTGTTACGCCGCAGGAACTGAACGAGATGGCACAGAACAAAGGGCTTATGTCGCCGACAAAAGATCTGTCTTTCAACAGCATGTACGCCGCATTCGGGGCAGTCCCGGAATCCCAGATTCTCTCTCCGGAAGAAATCGGTCTGACAGATGATGCTGCCAAACAAATAAGACAAGCCGTTTTCTGTGTCGGAACAGGCAAAATGACCATAGACGAAGCAATTGCCACTTATGGCAGTTTTTCCCAATAAAATCCCCACGTCGAACAGACTGGCAGACATGATAACGAAAAACAATACATGGTTGTCAATTGTTTATTTCAAGCTTATACTTTTAGTAGAAACAATAAAAGTAATACGGGGGTATTAAAATGAATTCTAAGAGACTTGCAGCCTTTTTTGTTGATTTTATAATAACTGCTGTAATAATGGAGATTCCGTTTTTCATATTGGTAATTTTTCCACTGATAAAAGGAAATTCGCCGTCAGGCATTGTTGCAAGAACATTGGCATCAACATTGATTGCTTTTATATATTTGATTTTACGTGATTTGCCGGCAAAAGGAAGTATCGGCAAGCGGATATTCAAATTAAAAGTCATTGATTCTGAAACAAAAGAACTTGCAACAGCAAAACAAAGACTTCTAAGAAATATACCATTGCTGCTGAATTGGATTGAGATAATCATCTTTTTAGTAAGCAACAATCGACTCGGCGACAGAATTGCAAAGACAGACGTTGTGGAACAATAAATGACACAAGATGAATTGATAACAATCTTATTTTCTTACGTTTTTCTTAATGTAGTTCTTTTTATCATTTATCAATTTACAGATAAATACAAAACGATTCACAGAATATTGTCTACTTTAGATAATATTCTTTTTGTTCTGATTTTGGGATATTTTTTTTATCAAGTTAATCATTTGTTAGTAATAATTGTACCGTGCATATTACTGCTTGTTTATCCGATTTCATGGGGATTAAACAGAGAGTTGTCCGATGAGGATGTTGCTTCTGCAGTCAAAATGAATTTACCTTTTCCAATGAATCATGAAAACAGAATAAAAACAGGAGCAGCATTTGCTCATTTCGTGACATTTCCTTTTTATTATTTGTTAGACAGCTGGCAAAAAGCATAACAAGCTATATCTACCGTCTGATAAAAACAATGTCCCCTTTTGTACATCATCTTTTAAGCTTTGTGAAGCACAACCTTAAACGTAGATAATTCTGGGGTTTTTAGGGGCAGAGCCCCTAAACGTTGCTGGAAAAAAGAGGGGTTTTAGGGCTCTTTTCGCATCAGTTAATCATCTTGTAATCCATAACTCTTGTACAATTATCCATTCTATATTTTATTCCTAATTCATTTGTTTTTTGATAAAACTGGTCTATTTGATTTTCATTAAAATATATAAGCTCATTGTTTTTAATATTATAAATATAATAGTAGTAATATCCAGAACCATATATGTAATCTTTTTCACTTCGCCATTCATAAATGTTTTCCAAAATTTTACCAGTTTTCTTTGATTTTAACATATGATTTTTAGAGAAAAGCTTTTGCTGAATATAATATCCGTCTGTAATTTTAACTCTCAGACAAATAAAATCTTTAAAATAAAAAAATAAAACCAAAAAAACTATTAAAAAGGAAAAACAAATAAATAACCGCTTCTTCATAATTTAATAATCTCCAATAAACACGCAAGATTCCCGCGTCACGCACAAGCACTGCCGGTTTTGCACATCACTGGATTGCTTCGGCACTTCGTGCCTCGCAAAGACGCGCCGCTGTACATAGACTGATGAGAGCGATGGTGCAGACTGCCGGTTTTGCGAAGCAAAAGCGGCACTTTTCGCCGAATAGACTTTATTTGTAGAATAAGCTAGTGCGAAAAGATAAAGTTGTGCATCATCGGGCCTGAGCCTTTGCCGAGATTCAGCATGGCGGCTAAAGCTTCTGAAATATAGTCTTTGGCGTTTTTCACGCTCTGTTCAAGGTTGCAGCCCTTCGCAAGATTTGCGGCGATTGCGCTTGAAAGCGTGCAGCCTGTGCCGTGCGTGTTCGGGTTGTCGATTCTCTTGCCGTTGAACCACTTCGATTTTCCGCTTTTCTCAAAAAGAAAGTCGTTCGCGTCGTTCATGTTGTGGCCGCCCTTCAAAAGCACGCTGCAACCATAATTTCCGGCAAT
>JAEEGH010003855.1_pt1 | contig 38913 bp, 28 predicted proteins | sample 9134181 | NCBI WGS metagenome assembly JAEEGH01 (sample SAMN16246544, study PRJNA631951) | gut metagenome | biome: gut microbiome; feature: rumen; material: DP-attached | host: Bos | place: Iran: Karaj | collected 2018-10 | reverse complement strand
AAGACGAACCATACGATTATGAAACATAGAAAACCCTATCCGACTGGAAAGTTGGCAACCCTGCCGACTATCGTGACGGATGGATTGGTTACTTCGGGAATCCTATGATAATGAATTGCGAAACAGGAAAAAGCAAATCTGATTCGCTGATAGTCACCCTGAGTTTCGCGCACCATCCCTCGCAATGGGTCTTCATGCCGCAGAGGGTAACGGTGTCGTACTCCAAGAACGGCAAGAAGTACAGTCAGCCCGAGGAGGTAGCGCTGCCCTTTGACCCGGCGTTGAAGGAGAACGACCGGCCGAGGGTCTGCATCCTGCGTCACAAGATCCCGAGCCACGGGGTGAAGTACATCCGCATCGAGGCCAAGCCGGTGGAGAAGCTGCCACTGTGGCACGCCGCGGCAGGGGAGAAGGCGTGGATTATGACGGATGAGATTAAAATTTCGGCCCGTTAAATTTTGGCAATCGCGTGTTGTCTAATGCGTGTTTTTTGAAAAAAAAACTAAAAAAGTATTTTTAAGAATTTTTAAGACATCACCGTTTGAAAAAAGTATATTTTTGCACTTTGAAATAAAAGGCAAGAAAAGTATTAAAAACAATAATTTATTAACCCAAAAAAATTCAAAAAAATGAAAAAAGTATTAAGCGTACTGGCTGTTGCAGCCCTGTTTTTAGTTGGTATTACCAGCTGTGTTCAACCTAAAACCGCAACTGAATTGTTGACTCAAAGCAAAGGTTGGGTACTTTCTTCTGCAACCTCTTCTCCTGCTTACCATTTGAGCGATGGTAGTTTTGCCACCGATCTGATGACTGAGGGATATCTTATGGCTTGGGAACTTGATGACATCATTGTCTTCAATGAAAACGGATCTCATCTTTTGAAACCGGGTAAAAACGTTCCCGAAAGCGCAGCTGATGGTTTTGTTGCAGAAACATCTCTGGGCAACTGGTCATTTGACAATGTCGAGAATCCTGAATTCATTTTTATGCAAGTTCCTTTCTTGTTTGACTATGATGCAGAAGGCAACTTCACCTTTGATGCTGCAGTTGAAAAATGCCAGGTTCTCTCCCTCACAGAGAATGAGCTGAGAATCAAATGCACGATCGACGACACCGAAAATCCTGCAAAAGATGTGTATTCTTTCACTTTGACTTACGTTCCCGCTAAGTAATTAATCCGAACAAAATCACTTTAAATTTAGAATAAAATGAAAAAAGTATTTTTAGCAGTATTATGCGCAGGCCTTTTCTTCGCCTGTGGTAACAAAAAACAAGCTGAACCCGAAGCTTTGGTTGACACCGTTCCCGTTGAGGAAGTTGTAGAGGAAGTCACTGAAGTGGTGGAAGAGCCCGTTGCTGAAGAGCCCGTCGCTCAAGCCGCTCCCGCGAAGAAGACCAATACAACCGCAAAGAAACAAACGCCTGCTCCTCAAGCGAATGTTCAAAAAGTTGACAATAACACTTCAGTGAAAGATCGTGCTGAGAAAGCTGCTACCAACGTGGCTAACACTGCTATCGACAAAGCTGAAAAGGAAACCACCAATGCTATTGTTAACAGTGGTAAAAAGAGAAGATAATCTTTTCAAAAATATCTGAAAAAAAAGGTGTTCCGCAAGAACACCTTTTTTGTTTTAAAAAAAAGTGTACTTTTGTGCAAAATTTTTTGGACAGAAAAAGTGATGATTATCAAGGAGAAAATTCGTGTGGTTCCTGACTTTCCGACACCGGGAATTCAGTTCTATGACATTACCACTTTGCTCAATGACCCGCAAGCATACCGCGAGACTATCGATACTATGGTGCAGATAGCTAAGAAGTTCGAGCCTGATGTGGTGGTCGCCCTTGAGTCACGCGGCTTTTTCTTCGGCACAAATCTGGCCCTCCAATTGGGTGTCCCTTTTGTTCCTGTACGTAAAAAAGGAAAACTTCCATTCAAGACCTATCAGGAGACTTATTTACTCGAATATGGCAGCGCCACAATGGAAATCCACACCGACGCGATGGCCGAAAATCAAAAGGTGCTCATCATTGACGATGTTCTGGCCACCGGCGGCTCCATGACCGCAGCCGTGAACCTTGTCAACCACTTTCATCCCAAAGACATCCATCTGCTCTTTCTGATGGAGTTAGAAGCGTTGAAAGGCCGCAAAAAACTGTCCAAATATTCCATTGACAGCTTATTAACAGTATAAATCAACTAATCAAATACATTTTTTATGAAAAATATCGATTGGAAAAACCTTTCATTCGGTTATGTGAAAACCGACTACAATGTCCGCTGCTATTTCAGAAACGGCGAGTGGGGAAAACTGGAATTGAGCTCTGACGAGTACATTCCGATGCACATGGCGGCTTCCTGCCTGCACTACGGTCAGGAGGCTTTTGAGGGCATGAAAGCCTTCCGCGGCAAAGACGGTAAAGTGCGCTTGTTCCGTTGGGAAGAAAACTGGAAACGACTCAACAACTCCGCTGACACCATCATGTTGGCTCCCATCCCAGAGAAATTGTTCTTCGATGCATTGGAGATGGTAATCAAGGCCAACGCTGAATACATTCCTCCGTTTGGCACAGAGGGTTCTCTCTACATCCGCCCGTTGCTCATCGGCACTGGCGCCACCATCGGTGTGAAACCCGCCGACGAATACCTCTTCATCGTCTTCGTGATGCCTGTCGGACCTTACTTCAAGGAAGGTTTCAAACCCACTGACATGCAGATTGCCAAGGATTATGACCGTGCGGCTCCTCTGGGCACTGGTCACGTGAAGGTTGGTGGCAACTACGCCGCTTCCCTCCGCGCTGGTGAACGCGCCCACAAGGAAGGATTCAGCGCCTCCATCTTCGCTGATGCCAAGACAAAGACCTTCATCGACGAAGCAGGTCCCGCTAACTTCTTCGGTATCAAGGATGGCAAGTATGTGACTCCGGACTCCGGCTCCATCCTGCCCTCTATCACCAACATGAGCTTGAGAACTATCGCTGAGGAACTCGGACTCGTGGTCGAAAGACGCCACGTCAGACTCGATGAGATCGACACCTTCGAGGAAGCTGGCGCTTGCGGTACCGCTGCTGTTATCTCCCCCATCCACAAGATTCAGGACAGAGAGACTGGCAAGGAATATGTCATCTCCAAAGATGGCAAACCCGGTCCGTGGTGCATCAAGATGCGCGAATACCTTATGGGTATCCAATACGGCGAAATCGAAGACAAATTCGGTTGGTGCACTATCGTGGACTGCTAATCGGTTGCTTCAAACTAACAAAAAAAGGACGCCTTTCGACGTCCTTTTTTCGTTTAGACTTAAGACTTGGGACTTAAGACTTTTGGTGTATTCCGATTTTTAAGGAAGATAGACTACGTACACAACACGTACAGATCGTCCCGCTGGTTGATGCAGAGAATCGGCAAATCCGAACTGCCGATGATTTTGCGCTCGCGGGGGCCCGTCAGCACATCAGCGAGTGTGTAGTAGCGGGTCATCATGATGACTGAAGCGCCTGCATTCACTTGCGGGGCAAATTCCAAGGCGTATGCATCCAGATAGTTATGTGGCTGGGTTTCATGTTTTTCGTACGTGATTTCCAGATTTTCGTACAGTTTCTCAACGAAAGCCACATTGTCGTGAACTAATTTGACCAACCCTTCGTCTTTATATTTCGGATAAAGAATGTGAATGACAGAACCATAGAACCGACTGAAATAGCCCGCCCATAACGCCTTTTCTTTGTTCTGCCTCTCAATGTCCAAAGGCAACAGGATGTGTTTGTAACAAGTCGTGTCCGTATGATTAGTCGTGACTGTCATTACGGGAAAACGCGATTGACGGATCAGTTTGATAGCCTTCTTGACGTTGAAGAAACCTTCCTTGGCGTTTTTATCCACCCCAATGACGAACATAGCGGTGTTATGCTCATCAGCATAGCGGAAAAGAGTTTCCGGAAATACATAATCGGTGATTACCTGACCATTTTTAGCATTTAAGATGATGTTTTGGAGTTCATCGATGAATTCTTTGCCGGGTATTGATGGTTTGTCGGGCAGATGGAGGTTGAAGTTCGCCATGACCGTCAGCGAGGCCTGGAACACCTCGGCAAGTTGCACACCGTGTTGCACCGCAGTCCGCCCGAATGCGGAATTGTCGGCTATCACCGTGATGTTCAGGTTCCGGTCGCGCTTTATCGGTTCGTGTACTTCCATTGTTTGGCGGTTTTTCCCTATGGTTCACTTCATTTATCCTGCTGTCGTCCTATGGCTCACTTCGTTCACCATAGGTTAATAAGGGGAGGGCTTTCAGCCCTTTTTGGACTTGGGGTTTGTCTGTTGGATAGTCTGCTTTTGTATTTTCGTTCTTCGTTTGTGTCTTGCCGGTTTTATATATGTTCCTTCGTATGTCTTCATCTTTATTCATCGCATCATCACATCATCGTGTCATCGCATTACCGCATCATCGCAGTCCCTTCACGACAGGTTTTGCCGCCACATATTCCTTCAGGTAGAAAGGTTCGAAGTAGGCAACGTCCTCAAACTCTTGCTTTTGCCACTTTCTGAGAGCAGCGGGAAGCATGTTTTTGGCGGAGATGGGGGCATCCATGAATTTGGCGTTGGGGAAAGCGGAAAGGATTTCCTTACATTTGGGCATCCCGTTGCCGCAAAACAGCACTTTTTCCTTCGATAGAAGTTCTGCGAAGGTGTTATCATCCACAATTTTCGAGGAAATCTCTTCTAATGACCGTATGTCGAAGTCGTAGCGGGTGGTGAAGACCTCCATACGGCGGGCATCGATCATCGGGATGATTTGTGGTTGTTCCGATGAGGATTCTGCCCATAACGTTTTGGCACCCTGTGCGATACTTTCCAATGTGCTGACGGCCATCACAGGAATGCCGGCGGTGTAGGCAATGCCTTTCGCCGTGGAAACACCGATGCGCAATCCTGTGTAGGAGCCGGGTCCGATGCTCACAGCCACACCGTTGATTTCCGTCATGCTCACGCCAGCCTGCTTCAATACTTCGTCCACGAAAGGCAGCAGGTGCTTGGCGTGGTTGTTGCCACCAGCCTCCTCTTTCAGCCCGATAATCTCCGAGCCTTTCGACAACGCCACTGAACACACGTCCGTGGCGGTTTCAATATATAATATTGTAGGGTTCATCATATTCATCTCTCATTCATCGTTCATTCATCGCCCAATCCCCTTATAGACAAGCTCATGCACCTTCAGTCGTATTCCGCTCTTGGACAGATTGTTGGGTTCGGCGTTGGGGCAGACGCGGTTGGAGAGGAACACGAAAATGAGTTCCTCTTTCGGGTCGCACCAGACCACTGTGCCGGTAAACCCTTGGTGACCGAAGATGTGTGTGTCCGCTTGTGCGGGAACAATGGATGATGTTCCGGGCGCTTTCGGGGTATGGAAACCGAGACCGCGCACCTGACAGTTATGCATCGGATGCATTTTCGTGAACTCCTCCACCGTGGCTTCCGATAAATAACGCTGGGCGTTGAAAACACCGTCATTCTGTATCATCAGGAAAATGGCAGCGAGTTCTTCCGCGGTGGTGAACAGTCCGGCATTGCCGGCATTCCCGTTCATCAAAGCGGAAGTCTGGTCGTGAACATAGCCGTGTACCAGCTGTTTGCGGAACAATTTATCCTCTTCCGTCGGAGCGATTTCATTGCGTGGGAAACCATGCGACAGCGGACGGAACGTCGTGTGTGAAAGACCCATCGGCTGGTAGAAATTCTCCGACAAAAACTCTTCCATCGGTTGCATGGTGATGGTTTCCACCATATCTTTCAGCAAGAAAAAGTTCAAATCGCTGTATTCGTACTTTTTTTCTTTCAGTTTGCAGTGGGCCACCTTGTAGCGTATGGTGTCAGGATAATCTTTACGCAGAAAGAGGTGATCGGCAACCGGAATGTTGAAATGTTCGGTTTTGTAGGTGCGTAAATACCGTTCATCGCCCATTATCGACTTGTAGAACGGGATAAACGATGGCATTCCGGAGGTATGGGTCAGCAACTCTTCCAAAGTGAGATTTGCTTTGTCGGTGCCGGCCAGATAGGGCAGATATTTGCCAATCTTGTCCGAAAGCTGAATCTCGTGATTGTCATACAACTTCATGACAGCCAGTGTAGTAGCAGCCACTTTCGTGACGGAAGCCACGTCATATAAGGTTTGATGGGTAACTTTGTCTTGACGGTTGTAGTCCAGATAGCCGAAAACCTTCTGATAGACGGGTTGTCCGTGATGGAGGGCGATTACCGCACAACCCGGATAGATCCGGTTGTTTATACCGTCTTGGAGGATTTTGTCAATCTCTCGAGTAATATTATCAGGCAAAGCGGAAATATTATCGAAAGATTTTGAAGGCAGGATGCCACTTCCCGCAGGGTAGCCGTTGATGCTGACTGGCAAGGTGCCCTCAAAGTCAATTTGTCCGAAACAAGCTTTCATGGCCGCTGCCACTGTGGTCGGGGAAAATTGATAGGCATCGATTACCGCACGGTAATCACTCAAGGAGTCGAAAGCGTTGAGGGCGTATGGGTTTCCGAGATGCAGCAGGATGACAGATTTCTCCTTGGCAAGACGGTTGAGCAGGCGCACAGACGACATGTCGATGCCGTAGTTGGAGCCACCCAGCTGGTTGGATCCGCCAAACGCCACAATAATCTGGTTGTAAGGAGCCAGCTTCGCCAAAATTGCCGACTGGTCTTTGGCAGCCACCTTTTTGTCAATATAGTAGAAAGGAATATGCCGTTCTCCCACGATTTGTTCGTATTCGTTTTTGTAAGCTTTCCGGTCCACACACAGAAAAGCTGTATTATCGGCGTTTTTAGCGTTCAACGGGAGAATATTATCATCGTTTTTCAGGAGCGTAAGGGCTTTTTCCTCCAATTGGCGGTTAATCCAGACTGCTTCGGAACGGTTCAGCTTTTCCGGAATGGCCGAGATGTTGGCGGGCGACTGTTTTGTAATTCCGTGACTTTCCTTGAATTGGAGAACCCGCAGGCATCGTTCGTTGATGAGTTCTTCTGGGATAACATCTTGTTCTACAGCTCGTTTGATGGCCGAGATGACGGAATCGGTTTCACCAGGCAGCAACAGGATATCGGCACCGGCGAGCAGGGTGCGAATTTCCACATCCCCTTCGAATCGGTTTTGGTTGCGCACCCCCTTCATCTCCATTCCATCGGTGATAATCAGTCCATTATAGCCCAATTCTTTTTTAAGAAGCTGAGAAACAATAGAATACGATAGGGAAGAGACAGAATTAGGTTCTGGGTCTAGTGCCGGGATATTAAGATGCCCGACCATCACCATGTCGGGGTTTTCGTTGATGAGCTGTCGATAGGGGTAAAGCTCCATTTCATCGAGGTCGATCCGGCTTTTGCGGATGACGGGCAGTCCGAGGTGCGAGTCGGTTTCGGTGTCACCGTGGCCGGGGAAGTGCTTGATGGAGGTGGCGATGCCGCCGTCCTGCATTCCGTGCATGTAAAGGGCGGCCTTGCGGCAAACTTTGTCGCGGTTTTCACCAAAGGAACGGCTGTTAATCACGGGGTTGCGGCTGTTGTTGTTGATGTCGATACAAGGGGCGAAGTTGAGGTTGATGCCCACGGCCTTGCACTGTTCGGCAATCTCTCGTCCCATCTGGTAGATGAGCGAGTCGTTTTCTTCCGATAGTGCGCCGAGAGTCATCTGCCGCGGGAAAGCCACGCAGCTGTCGAGACGCATGGCCGGACCCCACTCACCATCAATGGCCACGAACATCGGGATTTTGCTCACCGCCTGTATCCGGTTGGTGAGAAGTGCCTCTTTCTTAGGCGTTCCCTTGAAAAAGCAGACGCCGCCGGGCTGTATGCGCCTCACCTTCTCCACCAATTCGCGATTGTATTTTTCGTCTTCCGTGGAGCTTACACGGATGATGATCAGCTGGGCGATTTTTTCCTCAAGGGTCATTCCGTCTAAGAGTTGGAAATTCCGGTCGGGCCGCTGCACGCCGGAAGAAATCATCAGGATGAGCAGGGCGAAAAGGACGGTACTATATCGAAAGAAGCTTTTCATACACAGGTTTAATGGAATCGGCAAAAATACGAATAATATCGAAGCCGTTGAATATTATTTTTCCTTGAAGATTGCAAAGATTACAGGAATCTTTTTCTGCACAAAACTGCGCGTTCTGCGGTAGAATTGCAATTACCGTCTTCTCGCGCTCACAATCCTTCCGATATATTGGTGGTGGATGCCGGCGGGGAAGTTCTCGTAGCGTTTGCGCGGAATCTCTTCGAAACCTCGCTGGTCGAATCCGTCGCGGTAAATGACCTCGCACTCATACACCTCGCGGGCCTCCAAATAATACGGCGCACCGTGCTCAGTATAAGCCACATGCAGACCTAACGCCTCGTCCTTGTTGCCGTCGCGGCCGCTGTGTGTGCCCATGTACTCAAGAACGTCTTTGCGGTCCTCGTCGAAGACCATGACGGTGAAGTATTGGTAGCGCTCCATGAACTCGTAGGTGTAGCGGGCGGGTGCGACATACACCGTGATGGTGTTCACGTTGTGACCCCACACGTTGCCCATTGCGCCCCAGCCGATAGTCATGGCGTTGTGGCGGCGAACATCACCGGAAGCTAACAGCAGACCGTTCCCCTTGAACCACGTGAACGGGTTGAGGTTCGGTGATTGGGTGTAGTCAAACTCCACGAAGTCAGACTCTTGAATCGGCCGAGCTTCGGCTATAGGCTGTTTGCCACCATAGACGTTGTAGGAGATATTATCGGGATTCCATTTGTCTTTGGGCTTGTTCTCACCAGCTGGGTAGCCAATGACGATGGTGTTGAGCGGGATGAGGTTTTCGGGCAGTTTCAGGATGGCGGAGACGTCTTTGCAACGATTCTGATCGGGAAAAGTGCCGGTCCACACAGCTCCGAGACCCATGGCATTGGCGGCCAGGAGGATGTTCTCGGTGGCGGCGGAGCAGTCCTGCACCCAGAACATGCGGGCCTCGCCGTCAAGTGCCTTCTTCATGTCGCCGCACACCACGATGGCGAGGGGTGCGTGCGCGGCCATGCCTGCGTAGGGGTTGGCCTTGGCCAGCTCTTTCAGCTGTGCCCTGTCGGTGACCACCACGAAGTGCCATGGCTGCTTGTTCACTGCGGAAGGAGCCGCCATACCCGCACGGAGCAGTTGCTCGATTTGTGCCGCTTCCACGGGCTTGTGGAGGTAGCTTCGCACGGAGGTGCGTGTCGCGATGTTTTCCAATGCGGCATTTTTGTAACTATCTGATTTCTGCGCTTCTGCGATATTTTCAGAAGAAAACACCATTGTTAATATCAACATGGACATTGTTAAAATTTTTCTAGATTTCATATTTTTCTTTTTTTGAAAAGGCAAAAGTACAAAAAAACAGCATCGGAATATGGAATATTGTTGTATTTTTGCGCATTAAAAAAGAAAGTGTCTGATTTTGATGAAGTAAACGTTATGACAAATCCTGAAAAGAACGGATTGAATATTGCGGTGGTGCTGGCGGGCGGTTCCGGACAGCGTTTCGGGGCGGCGATTCCCAAGCAGTTTCTTCCTTTGGCAGGTCGCACCGTTATTGAACACAGCGTTGAGGCTTTTGAACGGTGCAAAGAAATTGACGAGATTGCCGTAGTTATGCATCCCGACTATCTTGCTCAGATGCAGGCGATTATCGACAAAAATGGATGGAAAAAGGTGAAGAAGTTATTGCAGGGTGGCTCGGAACGGTATTTCTCGACACTGGCTGCCCTCAACGCCTACGAAAATACAGACCATGTCAATCTGATTTTCCATGATGCAGCACGTCCAGCAGTGAGTCAACGGATTATCAAAGAAACGGTTACTGCGTTGGAGACCCATTCGGCGGTGGCCGTGGCGGTTCCGGCGACGGACACTGTTTTCGAGGTGACGGAAGATGGCGGTTTCATCACAGGTATCCCGAACAGAAAACGGTTGCGTTGCGCCCAGACCCCACAGGCCTTCCGCATTGATGTGATTCGTGAGGCCTATCTCAAGGCGCTGTCAGATCCGGATTTTTCCAGTACCGACGACTGCGGGGTGCTCCACAAATATTGCCCCGAAATCCCTATTTTCATAGTCCCCGGCGACACTTCCAATATCAAACTCACCTACCCTGGCGATACAGAAATACTTGAACGAATCTTGACGGGGGCTTCTGAGAACGAAAACTAAAATAATTCGCAAATAATCGAAATGATACATCTGAAACTATCGAATATAAAGATTCCTGTCGGGAACGAAAAAAACATTAAAAACTTGGTTTGTAAACAGTTCAAAATCCGTACGGAGGATTTGAACGGTTTCCGTATCGTGCGCCAATCGGTGGATGCGCGAAAGAAGAATAACGTGTTGTACAATTTTCAGGTGGAAGTCACCATTCCCGACCAATACCGATCATTATTGAAGGGCTCCGATGTTACGGAATGTGTTCCCGCCCAAGAACTTTCCTATCCCAAATGGACGCACGACCTGCCGCCTGTGGTGGTCGGCTTCGGGCCGGCGGGCATGTTCGCCGCCCTTTATCTCGCCCGCTGCGGGGCCCAACCCGTCATCATCGAGCGTGGTGAGCGCATCGAGGAGCGGCAACAGTCGGTGCAACGTTTTCTGCAGACCAAAATGTTGAACCCCAATTCCAACGTGCAGTTCGGCGAGGGCGGTGCCGGCACTTTTTCCGATGGCAAACTTAACACAAACGTCAATAGCGAATACAACCAATTTATACTCAACGAGTTTTATCATCATGGCGCACCCGAGTCGGTAACGTATCAGCAGAATCCGCACGTGGGCACCGACTATCTTTCGAAAGTGGTGAAAAATATCCGCATGGAGATTGAATCTTTGGGCGGCGAATTCCATTTCAACACGCTTTTTGATGGTTTTGAGAAGGATGGAGACAAATTGGTGGTGCATTGTCAAGGTGGTAATGCATTTACAACCAGTCATTTATTGCTTGGATTGGGACATTCTGCCCGCGACACTATCCGCATGTTGCACGCCAAAGGACTGTTGATGGAGGCCAAGGCCTTCTCCATCGGGGTGCGCATGGAGCACCTGCAGCGCGACATCAACAGGATGCAGTATGGTCCTGCCGCAAATCTCTTGCCACCAGCTTCTTATAAGGGAGTAGTTCACATTGGGAACCGCGGGGTTTATACCTTCTGCATGTGCCCGGGCGGCACGGTGATGGCCTCTGCCAGCGAGGAAGGCACGATTGTCACCAACGGGATGAGCGAGCACAAACGCGACAAGGCCAACGCCAATAGTGCGTTGTTAGTGAGTGTGTTACCGGAAGATTTTCTGCATGGTTCGGTGTTAGACGGCATAGAATACCAGGAGAAATACGAGCGGTTAGCGTTCCGCATGGCGGGCGACGGTCGTGCACCGGGCAATCTCGTGGGCGAGTTCCTGAAAGGGCAAATCGCTACTCGTCACCGCAAAGTGGTCCCTTCCTACCCGCACGGCCTCTACTACGGCGACTTCAGCCGCTGTCTGCCTGACTACGCTGTACACGCACTTCGCGAGGCGTTGCCGCAGCTTGACCGGCGGCTTCCCGGCATCGCCAATGTCGATACGGTGCTGACGGGCGTGGAAACACGCTCTTCCTCGCCAGTGCGCATTATTCGCAATGAAGATAGAATCTCCTCTGTGTCAGGAATTTATCCAATAGGAGAGGGCGCCGGTTACGCCGGTGGCATCATGAGCGCCGCTATTGACGGTCTGAAAACAGCTATGTCAATAGCCAATATCTAAAAGCAAATAGCCAGTTACCTTGGTCTTAAAGTTCTCAAGAGGTAATCGACCGTAATGTCCACCGGGCGGTAGATGCAGTTGGTGAAATTGTGGTCGTAATATTCTAATTCGTAATATTCGCTGTTCTCCCACATTTGGTGGAAGCGTTCGGCGCAGGTGAAGGGCACGAGGCGGTCGCCATTGCCTTGGATGACGCAGGCATTGCCGTGATACTTGGCTGAGGTCTCGAAGATGGGCAGCCGGAGGGCGGTTTTGAGGTAGCGGCCGCCGAGGGCGATGCCGTTGTGCAGCACGAGGCTATCAGGCGGGTCAAGCGGGTTGAAGTCGATGCCGAAGAGGTTGCCTCGGGCGATGTCGTCGCGCACCGAGGATGCCGGGGATAGCAGCACCACCGCCTTGATGTCCTCATCGTGGTTGCCAGCGACCATTGCCGCCACAATCGCGCCTTGCGAGTGGCCTACCAACGCGATGTTCCGTACGAACCGCAAATCCTGCGCGTAAGCCAACACCTGCTCCAAGTCCTCAATCTCGTTCGGGATGGTCATCTCGGAGAAGCGGCCTTCGCTCTTGCCGTGCCCGTTGAAATCGAACGCGAGCGTGGCGAAACCTTCCGCCTGCAGCTGTTTCTCAATCCGGTGCATCAGTTCGAAATTATGGTCGCAGTTCAGTCCGTGGCAAAGCACCACGAGGTCGCAACGCTGACCGGGCTGGAGTTCGGGTTTGTGCAGCACTGCCGCCAGCTTCCCTTTACTGCCGTCAAGGGTGAGGTCTTCGTCAGTTCCGCGGATGGACAATGGTTTTGGCTCTTCAAAAAGCTCATACAATTTTTTCTCGATCTTGTAGGATAATACCGTGCTGACCAACACTTTACCATCCGGCCCGATAAGATAGACGGAGGGAATCCAGCGCACACCGTAGGCCTTGGCCACGTCCGACTGGTTCATCCGTTTCAGCTCGGTGACCTGCGGGTATGGAACGCCCGATTTGGCGATGTAATCTGTCCATTTCTCCTTGTCAATGTCGAACGAAACGCCAAGGAACTCCACGCCGTTTTTGTGGAATTTGCGGTAGAGACGGATGATTTCGGGAAGATCCTTGCGGCAGTCGGGGCACCAGGAGGCCCAGAAGTCGATGACGACATACTTGCCCTTGGCAAATTCGCTGAATTTCACCGTTTTTCCGTCAGGATTGTTCAGTTGGAAATCGGGTGCGGGTGTGCCGGGTTTCAGCAGCTCTTGCGCATAGAGTTCGTCAAAATCGGTGACAATCTGCGCTTGCACGCATACAAACGCCATCATAAAAACCCAAAGCAGGGTCAGTTTTAGCTGTATTTTCATTTTTTTTCGTTTAATTTCAACCTGTTGAAAATGAAGATGGCGGAATCGTCCGCAAACATTGCGCAAAAGTACAATATTTTTGTATTTTTGCACTCTTAAATTGAAAAGAAAATGGGCGCATTTAAAGCATACGACTTTCGTGGAATCTTCGGTAAAGATTTCGATTTGGACACGGTTTACAAATTCGGTTTTTTCCTACCGGCTTTGTTGAAGGCGGATAAAGTGTTGATTGGTCGCGACATGCGGCTGACTTCATCGGACATGTTCGATGAGCTGGCTCGTGGTATCACGGATGCGGGTGCGGACGTGTATGACATGGGGCTGACCACCACACCGATGGTCTATTACTTCACCGCAAAGCATCATTTCAATGCTTCCGTGATGATTACGGCCTCCCATAACCCTAAGGAATACAACGGGTTGAAAGTTTCGAGAAAGGATGCGCTTCCTGTGGGATTCGACACCGGACTGGGCGAGTTGGAGCAGAAAATCCTGCACGACGAGGTGGTCGTCACCGCCCCGAAAGGCAAAATCGTGGATTATCCCGTAAAACAAGAATACCTTGAATTTCAGTCACAATATCACTATCCTATCGACAATCTGAACATTGTAATGGATTGCTCAAATGGCATGGCTTCCATTCTCGTGAAGGAGATTTTTGGTGACAATCCGCTCTATCTCTTTGATACATTGGATGGTACATTTCCCAACCACGAAGCGAATCCGTTGGAGCCCGAAAACATTGTGGCATTGCAGGAAAAGGTGCGTGAGACGCATGCCGACATCGGGGTGGTTTTCGATGGCGACGCCGACCGTGTAATGTTTGTGGATGAACATGGCGATTTCATCCCTCCCGACTTGATAATTGCGGTTTTAGGACACTATTTTATTGAAGAGAAAAACGTGCAAGGTTATGTGATTCAAGATATTAGAACCTCGAAATCGGTAGCGGAATATTTGGAAAAGATGGGACGCGAGATGTACATCTGGCGCGTCGGGCGTGCTTATGCCGCTATGAAACTGCGCGAAATTGACGGTGCTTTCGGCGGGGAATATGCCGGCCACTACTATTTCCGCGACTTTTTCTATTCCGACTCCGCGATGATTGCTTCGCAGGTAGCACTGCACGTCTTTTCTGAAATGAAAAAACGGGGAATCACAGTGTCACAGCTAATTGCGCAGATTAAACGCTATGCTAACTCCGGCGAAATCAACTTCACGATTGAGCACAAGAAAGAGGCGATGGAGGCGGTGAAGGCGGCCTGCATCGCACAGGAGGAACCGACAAAAATCCTTGACTTCGACGGCTATCGCGTGGAGTTTGCCGACTGGTGGTTCAACATCCGCCCGTCTAACACGGAACCCTACTTGCGACTGCTGATGGAAGCGCGAACGGAGGCGTTACTGAAAGAGAAACGGGCGTTCATTGAAGGGGTTTTGAAACCGTATATGGTGTAGAAACACCATATATTGTGTCTCTACAAAGGATGTAGTAATTTCTGCAATTTATTATTTCTTCACGAACCGCTTCGTCACAACGCCGGCATCGGTAATCGTGCGTACGAAATACATGCCGTCGGCCAAATCTGAAATGTTGATACGGGTTGTTCCATGAACAGTTCGAACCAATTTTCCATAAACGTCAAATAATTGAATGTCAGAGATGTTATTATTATCATTCATCATTCTACATTCTACATTAACATATTCTTTGGCTGGATTCGGGTAAAGAACTATGCTGTTAGACAGGTGGTTGACGATGCCCGTGGTGGTGGTCACCGTGATAGGATTCGTCCATTCGCTGAGGTTTCCGTCACCGCAGTTGGCCTGCACCTGCACCTGATAAGAGGTGTTGGGGGTCAGACCTGTAATGGTGTAGCTGTTGTTGTTGGTGGTGGCTGATGTGAGCGGACCTCCTTGCGGACCATATTGGATGTTCCAGTTGATTACATTGGAGTTGGTGTTCCAGAAGAAGGCAATGCTCTCGTCAGTGACATCGCCTGCGGTGAGGCCGGTTGGGATATCGCAAGGTTCGACAATCGGGTCTGTTGCCACATATAGGGAAATTTCATCAAGCAGGAGTGCGAGATGGCCGTCGCTCAAATGACGGAAAGCTATTTGTACGGTCTGTCCTGCGTAGGAGGAGAGATCTATTGTATATTGTTGGTATCCTGCGTAGTTGGCCACCGTCAGCGGCATCAACACAGTGAAATTGCTCAAGTCGAGAGTGTTTTGGGCGGTGTTCGTGGTGAGCAACACTTCGAAAGCATCGTAGTTTTCTTCCGGTCCGAAAAGGGTGTTGATGAGCGTTGCGGCGCTGGCAACATGGAATGAGAGCTTCCATTCGGTACTGTCAGTCAGGGAGAATGCCGGCGAGAGAAGCAGATTATTCGTGTTTAGGGCGACTCCTTCTCCAGAGAATACGTATGCTAGCAGCCCGCCAGATGGATAAGTGGACCAGGAGATCACACTGTTGCCTTGGTTACCATAGGGCAGTGCGTTGGCGAAGAGCAGATCGGCGGGATTCGTCCCCACAGACATTCCCCAACCATAGCCGTCACCGTCCAAATCGTGGGAAATCCAGCAGCCCATGTCAAGGTCAAAATGTTCCGTATAAGGAATCTCGGCAACGCCGGTACACTCCACAATCTCAATGCTGACAGAGTCAGAAACAGGTCCGAACAACGGGGAAAACGCGGTGAACACAATTGAGTAAATTCCTGCGTTGTCCCATTGGGCGGTGATGTTGAGAGTGGTGTCTGAAGCGGGCGTGGCACCGTTGAGTGTCCATAGGTATGTGAGATTTTCACTGGAGACGACCTGGGCACTGATATTCACGGAGTCGATGTTTCGGGCACGGGAGGGAGCCACAATGGTGATTTCGGGCGCAGTCACAATATATACTTCCACGTTTGCTAAGGCCAGCGCATAACCAGACGGGGAGTCGAAATGGCGGAACTCGATCTGGATGGTTTGATTGGCATAATTGCCCAAATTAAATCGCTGTTTTTGCGGGTCACCAGTGCCGACAAGAGTGGTAAGGATGGTGTCGGAGGTGTTGTCTGTATGGATAATGAGGCTGTATTTGTCGCAGTTGTAACCTCCAAACGGAGATGTTACCTCGCCCACAACATAGCGCAATTCATAGGTATTATCAGGGATATGTATGTATGGGGAGGCAATGCTGTTGTCCGCATGGAGATCCTCCCCGAATTCATCGTGGGAGAAGCTGATGGCGGCGGGTGTGCTGATGCCGTCAATTTCGGCAAAATAACCATAAGTGTACCAGCCCGATCCGATACGCCAGCAGTCGTCGTCGGTGCCGAAAACGTGCAGGTAGGGCAGAACGTCAATCACTTCGCAGGTGTGCAGATACACGATTGCCGAGTCGGTGGCCGTACCTTGGTCGTTGGTCACATCCACATAAACCCAGTAGTTACCGTCGGGTGTTCCAACAGGCCACACGTAGGCGAAAGGATCCGTTGTGCTAATTACGTCATAGCTGTCGAAAGTGTCAGTCTGCACGCGCCAAGTGATGTCACTGATGGGTGAAACACTAAAAATGGTGATGTCAAAACGGGTGCTGTCGTCCACAATGGCAGTGGCTGGTGCGTTCAGGGTCACCATCGGTGCTCCCGCAAAGTCAACTGTCACATTGGTCAGCAGCAGGTGGTCTTGGTCGGCGGTCCCGTAATGGCGGAAAGCGATTCGGAACGTTTCACCGCCGTATGCGCCAAGAGAGAGGATTCGCTGCTGCCAGTTACCAGTTTCTTGGAGAGTTTCGCTGAAAACCTCCACGTATTGAGACATGTCATAGGGGTTGCTGCCAGTACTTATATAAACACCATAGTGTTCCGCTGTTAGGATGCTGTCTTTGGGACGCACTTGCCAAGTCAGCACATAATAGTTGTCGTCAAGGGCGATTTTCGGGGAAATGAGCCAATTGTCTTGGTCAGGGAACATTCCGAAAAAGGAAATGGAGCTGGATGTCGCGCAGCTGTCGTTGAAGACCCAAGCTTCTCCGCCCTCATCCGCGTCTATCATGCTCCAGCAAGCACGTGTGGTGCTTAGGGTGTCAAATGTCTCTGTAAAGGGAAAATCATCAATGACGGCGCAGTCTCCTACCACTACAGTCTTCCAGGCCGTATAGGAGCCGTAGGTGTTGGTCACCTCCAAGCCTAACTGATAGATGCCGCTGGCGTACCAGATAATTTGCACAGTGTCGGCGAAGGGATCAACAATGTCAGCATCATCACAGAACCAGTAATAGGTAAGGCCATCGGTGGAACCGCTGACCACTTGGGCGGTATAATTAGTGATGTCGTTTGCGTCAATATCTTCCGGACCATTAATCTGAGCCATCGGCAGACTGTCGTTGCCTATAAAGATGTAGTCTAACCATATAGAGGTGGAAGGGTTGTTGTTGTTCTTATAGTGATGGAAGGCAATTCGCACGTTCTGACCCATATATTCCGTCAGATCAACAGAATGATACAGATAGCTAGTGGAGGCTGTAGCTTCGCTGAACAGCACGGTGTTGAAATTGGAAGTGTCTATTTCTGAATCAGTTACAAGAGAGATACGCACATCGTAAGGTTCTCCGATTCCGTCAGTGTTCAAGCACTTCACATACCAGGAGAGGTACAAAGAATCGATGGTGGGAAGTTCAAGCACAGGACTTATGGCCCAATCGGAGGCAATGGATTCATTTGTTGGTTCCGAATAGAGCGTGTGTGTACCGTCGTAGGCGATGTAACCGAGTAGCTCCGCCATTATGGGCGGAAATTGCGAGAAGTCGAATACGAACCAGTTGTCGTTGTTGCCGTCCAAATCCACAACCGTCCAGCCGTTGAGGCCGTTCTCGAAACTTTCCACGTAAGGGAAAGTGGTGACATTCTGTGCTTTCGCAGTGAGGCAAAAGATTAATGCTAATGCAGTCAGACAGGTCTTTATGTTCATGTTTCCTTTCATTACTTTTATTTTCTTGATTTATTCTCTGATTTTTCGAGTCGCAAATATACACTTTCTTCATTATCGAATTTTCTGTATCTTTGCCACTTTTATAAAGTGCTGGATTAGGCTGGTCAGGATTAAAAAAACGCTTCAAAAAAACTTGTAAATCAGATATATAAAAATTAATCGTATAAACTAGGAAATGAGAAGAACGGCAAGGATGACAGACAAAACGCTATGGACTCTGCTGCTGAAAAAAGCGGCGGTGTGCCTCTTCCTGTACCTGTTCCTGTCTCCCGCGCACGCCCAGTTCTACAACGGCTCGCAGCTCTCCTTCGGGAAAAGCCGCGTGCAGCATCAGAATTTCAACTGGCAGTATCTCCGCGCCGAACAGTACGATGTCTATTATTATCCGACAGGCAGGGCTTTGGCGCAATACGTTTTCTACAAAACGCCCGAATATATATCCGAAATTGAGAAACTGCTGAATTACACCTCCAAAAAGAAGCTGCAAATCATCGTGTATAACACGCAGTCTGACTTCAGGGAATCCAATTTCGCCTACGACTATGAGGACTTCTACAACCAGGGCGGCGTGACCAACATTTACGGCACGAAAATCTACATCTACTTTGACGGGAATCGCGCCCACTTGGACAAGATGATCCGCGGCGGACTGATGAACGTGTATGCCCATTGGATGGTGCAGGGCGCGACGGTTAGCGCCAACATCTCATACGATTACCTAATGAACGTGCCGAGTTGGTATTACAGCGGGTTGGCCTCTTATTTTGGCGAACATTGGAGCAGCGATGTGGATGCACACGTCAAAAACGGTATTTTAACAGGGAAATACAAACGTCTTGAAGACTTATCCCCCGTGGAGGCGACATACGCAGGGCATTCGTTTTGGAAATATTTGGTGGATCTTTACGGCGAAGCGATAATACCAAAGGTTCTCTACTATACACGTTCAGCGAAAAGTATGGAGAACGGATTGTTCCGTGCCACCTCTATACCATATAAAGTCTTGGTTACGCAGTGGTACAAGTACTATATGGTGATGTATCACCCGGATATGTCCAAGTCCATGCCCGCTGGTGAGGAAATTCTTCGAAAGCCCAATCCCAAGCGGGATTATGCCCGTTTTTGTTTCTCTCCCGATGGCGAAAAGTATGCATACGTCACGAACGAGGCCGGGCAGGTCCGTGTCTGGATGAAAACACCGAAAAACAAAAAGCCCAAGTGCATTCTGCGAAAATACGCTAAAACGGAAGACAATCCGGATCTCTCTTTTCCGCTGATTGCCTGGCATCCCTCTGGAGAAATTTTGGGTTTGACTCTCGAACATAAAGGAGACTGTTTGTTTATCCCCTTTGATTTGGAAAAACGGAAATGGGGGAAGAAATTCTTGGTGGATGTGGAGAAAATCAGCTCCTGGTGCTATTCGGAGGACGGGCAGCGGATGCTGTTTTCCGGTTTCAAGAACGGGCAATCCGACATTTTCATGTACAGTTTCCCGGCCAAAACGTACCAGAACCTCACCAACGACTTCTATGACGATTACAATCCGGTGTTTATGAACACCCGGCAGATTGTTTTCGCCTCGAATCGTCCAGTTGATTCTATCTTGTTGAAGGATAATTTCTTAGACGAATCAGGACAAAGGACATATAACCTGTTTTTGTATAATTACAACAATAAGGACAGCTCTTTGCTCCGCATCACGGATTCACCATACGCGAATGAATACGGTGTTGTGTCTGTCGGCGACCAACGGGTGTTGTTTTTAAGCGACGAAGGCGGAGTTGTGAACCGCTATGATGCAGTTTTCGACAGTTCCATCAGCCGTATTGACACAGCGGTACACTATATCTATTATGCCAAGACACATCCTTTGACTGACCGTTCCTTTGATATCATTGAACACGCCTACAATCCAGTCTCCAATACGGTGGCGGACATCTCTCTGACGGATAACTATAAGCACATTTGGTTTACGGAGTTGCACACGTTGTATCATCCTGACATTCAGCCTTCTGAATTTCATCAAAAAATTCAGAAGGAGATTGTCCGGCAGGATAGCGTGCAGAAACGTCAAGATAGTATTACCGACAAATATTCCCAACAACAACACGGCTTTATCCTCTCTGCGGAGAATGATTCTGAAAATAGACGTGATTCCTATTATGATGGTGACACCACTTACACCTCTCGTCGCTCGAATCGCGATTTTCCTATTCCTGTTGGCTTGCCGTATCGGGTGCAATATTCGATAGACCAGCTTATTACGCAGGCAGACTTTAGCTTCCTGAACACTTCTTATCAACAGTTTGAAGGCGGCACATCGCCCATCTACCTGAACACAGGTTTCAATGCCTTGTTCATGTTAGGTATCAATGACCTTTTTGAGGATTATAGAATTACAGGCGGGTTTAGAATAGGCTGGGATTTAAACAGTTATGAGTTTCTGTTTAGCTATGAGAATCTTTCCCGACGTTTGGACAGGCAAATCACACTGCATCGACAGGCTATCAGTTCGCAGGTGAACGGATATGTGTATCGACAAAATTCCAACAGTGTGTTTTACACGTTGAAGTTCCCGTTCAATAAGACAAATAGTGTGAGGTTGACGCTTAAGGGACGGTATGAGACGAACGTTGTGGCGGCGTTGAATGACCAGACCTTGCAGTCAGGAGACGCACATCATGTATGGGCGGGTGTGAAGTTGGAGTACATTTTTGATTCGTCAAAAGAGTTATATACCAACTTGTGGCGCGGCACCAAGTTGAAATTGTTTGCCGAATATGAGCAACGACTTGAGCGTGAAACACTTAATCTTTTGGTGGTCGGTTTTGATGCCCGCCGTTCGTTCCGGTTGTACCGCAACATGACCTTGGCGTTGCGCTTGGCCGGAAGTACAAATGCAGGCTCTGCGCGGCTCGTCTATTACATGGGCGGTGTTGACAACTGGATTGCAGCGAAGTTCAACAGTGGTATTTCCACTGATTTGACCAAGAATTATGCCTATCAGACCTTGGCCACGAACATGCGCGGATTCCGGCAGAATATCCGCAACGGCACCTCTTTCCTGCTATTCAACGGGGAGTTGCGCATTCCTATTGTGCAACTTATTGCAGGACACAAGGTAGGGTGGAATCTTCTTAATTCATTGCAGCTCAATTTGTTCGGCGATGTAGGAACGGCATGGACTGGCTTCACCCCGTATTCGGAGGACAACTGTCTTTATACTCGCTATATTGACAGTGGCCCAATACATGCGGAAGTCAAACGACAGGTGGATCCTTGGGTGGGTGGCTTCGGCATCGGGGCAAGAGTTTCCATCCTTGGTTATTTTCTCCGCTTTGATTATGCCTGGGGCGTGGAAGACTGGGAAATCCCGAACAAGAAAGGGATGTTCATGTTCTCGTTGGGAACGGATTTCTGAGCCAGAAAAAATTGTATTTTTGCATCGTTTTAGAAAAAACAATTAAAAACCTTAATAACCTATGAGAAAATTAGTTGCATTGAGCATGATTGTGGCGACTGTCCTCATGATGAGCAGTTGCGGACTTGGGAAAATGATCAAAAAGTACCCGGAAGTTTCGGTAACACTTGACAATCCTGATTTGGAAAACAAGGGTGGTGAAGTGGCTTATACTATCAAGGGAACAATCCCGCCAAAGTATATGAACAAGAAGGCCACGATGACATTTACCCCATCGTTGTCTGTTGATGGCCAGAAGGTTAAACCGCCATTTGCCACTATCACGCTGAAAGGCGAGAAGGCCAAAGGCGAGGGCATCACTGTTCCCTACAAGACTGGCGGTACGTTTACGAAAACTGGAACTTTCAAATTTGATGAAAGTTACGAAACCGCTGATATCGTGACCGGAGCGGTGGCCAATCTGAAGAAAAAATCGCACGATTTCGGAGACCGCAATCTTGGCGAAGGAGTCAGTAACACCAGTGCCCGCGCCAACCTCACTCCGAAATTGACGGACAACGCCAACAGCGGTACTGCATTTCTGCTTGCCCCTCATAACTACAAGGCAGAGTTCATTGGCAGAACGGCCACTCTCTACTTCGACCTCAACAGCGCGGCAATGAATTGGAACAACCCCAATAACAAAACCCAAGCCGCCAAAGATTCCATCAAGGCCTTCACCGATTTTATGAACAACGACTACATCATTGACCGCGTAGTGATTTCCGGCTGGGCTTCCCCTGAAGGTGAGGAGACCAACAACCAAGGGCTTTCCGAGAAACGTTTTCAGGTAGGTAAGAACTGGTTCAACGATAAATTCAACGCTTATTTGAAAGATTATGCGAAGCGCAATAACATCAAGATGAAGGACTTGCAGAAACCTGTTTTCGAATATGTGAATAACGCCAAGGGTGAGGACTGGGACGGTTTTGAAGCAGCTATCGAGAAATCCAATATCCGTCAAAAGAACCAGATTCTCAACGTGGTGCGCTCCCAATCCAACAATGAAATGCGCGAACAGAAGATCCGCGAGATGACGGACATCTATCCCGAAATCGCCGACGCTATTCTGCCTCCGTTGCGTCGCGCCGAAATCCAGATGGTCTGCAAGAAGCATGACACCTACTCTGATGCTGAGCTTATCAGTATGGTTCAATCGAATCCCAATGATTTTTCCGTGAATGAGCGTCTCTATGCTGCTTCCGCTGCTCCCGACATGGGTACGAAGGAAAGTATTTACAAATCATTGATTAACAATAAGAAAACAGAGAACGACTGGCGTGCATACAACAACCTTGGTGCCATGAAACTCAACGAGTACTACCAAAACGGCAACGAGTCCAGTTTGGAGGAGGCGTTGAATTACTTGCAAAAGGCCGCAGCCCTTTCCCCAGACAACGGTATTATCCTTAACAACATGGCTATTGCCGACTATCTCAGCGGTGACCTGGCTGCCGCAAAAGCCAATTTCGAGGCATCGGCGAACGCTTCCGTGCAACCTGTGAATCAGGATTATAACAACGGCGCGCTCAGCATTCTGAACGGCGATTATTCCAGAGCTGTCCAACTGATGGGCAATCACACTTGCGACTACAATACCGCATTGGTACAACTGCTCCAAAAAGACTATAACGCTGCGAAGGCCACCCTTGACTGCATCACCGACGTGGATGCTAAGACCGCCTACCTGAAGGCTGTTCTCGCCGCCCGCATGAAAGTGGAGGAAGGTGTTTATAGCAACCTTACCACGGCCATCAATCTGGATCCTACATTGAAGAAAACGGCCAAACGTGATGCGGAGTTCAAACGTTACCGCCACGCTGACCGTTTCAAACAGCTGGTGAAATAAGTTAGAAACAACATTTATAGAATAAAGGCGTGGTCATTGAGGCTGCGCCTTTTTTGCGATGAGACGATGAGGCGACGAGACGACGAGACGATGAGACGATGAGACGATGAGACGACGAGGCGATGAGACGACGAGGCGATGAAGTGATGAAATTTAGATTAATGACAAATTACTGTTCACTGTTCACTAATCACTATTCACTATTTAAAGCAATAATTACTATCTTTGCCAAAATAAACAAATAAAAGACAAAACCAATAACTTTCTAATACAAAGATGATTACAGAAAATAGAAACGTAGCTATCGCATACGATTTCGACGGAACGCTCGCACCGGGGAACATGCAGGAGTACAACTTTATCCCTGACCTCAACATGGACAAAGGCGAGTTCTGGCAGGAAGCCAACGAGATGGCCAAGAAACACGATATGGATGAGGTGCTTGCCTATATGCACCTCATGTTGATCAAAGCTAAAGAGCAAAATCTTGATATTCGGGAAAATACGTTTGAAAAATACGGCGAGAAAATCACTTTTTTCAAAGGGGTGGAGACCTATTTCGACCGTATCAATGCCTACGCGGCCGAACAGAACCTCCATTTGGAGCACTTCATTATCTCGTCGGGGCTGCGCGAAATCGTGAAAGGAACGCGCATTGCCAAGCATTTCAAGACTATATATGCCTCTGGTTTCCAATATGATGAGAATGGAAGTGCCTGCTGGCCCGCCCTCGGTGTCAACTACACCAACAAAACGCAATTCCTCTTTCGCATTAACAAGGGTATCTATAACTCCTACGACAACACCCTGATTAACAAGTCGATGCCGGAAGACGAGCGCGCCGTTCCGTTCTCCAACTTCATCTACATCGGTGACGGGGAAACCGATGTGCCCGCCATGAAGATGGTTAACCTCTACGGCGGCACCACCATTGCCGTCTATAATCCCAACTCCGTGCCCACTCCCGAACGCCCCGTGAGCGCGAAAGAGAAATGCATCAACCTCATCAAACAGAAGCGCGCCGACTACATCGGCCCCGCCGACTACACCGAAAACAGCGAGCTGGAGGTCATCCTCAAAAAGGTCATCGACAAAATTGCCGTGGAACAGGACCTGCTGCACATCAAGTACAAGGAGATAGGCAACAGGCAATAGGCAACAGGCAATAGGCAACAGGCAATAGGCAACAGGCAATAGGCAACAGGCAATAGGCAACAGGCAATAGGCAAAAGACAATAAATAACGGTCGAAGGACCATATATAAAACCGGCAAGATTCAAACGAAGAACGAACATACTATCCATAAACTACCAAATCGAAAAAGCCCAAGTCCAAAAAGGGCTGAAAGCCCTACCCATGTTAACCCAGGGCGAACGCAGTGAGCCCTGGGGATGCAGTGAACCCTGGGGATGCAGAAGGCGAACGCAGTGAACCCTGGGAATATAGAAGGTGAACGCAGTGAGCCCTGGGGATGCAGAAGGCGAACGCAGTGAACCCTGGGGATGCAGAAGGCGAACGCAGTGAACCCTGGGAATACAGAAGGCGACGCAGTGAACCCTGGGAATCCAGAAGGCGAACGCAGTGAGCCCTGGGGATGCAGAAGACGAACGCAGTGAACCCAGGGAAATACGGAAGGCGAACGCAGAGAGCTTAAGAAAGAAACCAAAACCACTATGGAAAAAATATACGAAAAATACCAACAAACCTCAGGTGTCTGCACCGATAGCCGCAATCTGATGCCAGATTGCCTCTTCGTGTGCCTGAAAGGAGCCAACTTCGACGGGAACAAGTTCGCCGCCGAGGTACTGGAGCAGGGCGCCAAATATGTCATCACCGAGAACCACGATTTGCAGGACAATCCCCGCGCTATCGTGGTGGATGACGCGCTGAAAACACTGCAACAGTTAGCGCATTATCACCGTCAGCAGCTGAAAATGCCCTTCATCGGCATCACGGGCACGAACGGAAAAACTACCACGAAGGAATTGATAAACGCAGTGTTGTCAACCACTTACAAGACCGCTTGCACGAAAGGAAACCTTAACAATCACATCGGGGTGCCGCTGACACTGCTCTCCATCAAGCCTACGGACGAGATGGCTATCGTAGAGATGGGCGCGAACCATGTCGGGGAGATTGATGACCTTTGCAAGATCGCCGAACCTACCTTCGGACTCATCACCAACATCGGGGTGGCGCACATCGAAGGTTTCGGTTCCAAAGAGAATATTATCAAGACGAAAAAAGCTTTGTATGAGCATGTTATTGCTAACAAAGGGACGTTGTTTGTCAATGAGACAGATGAGGTTTTGCGGCAAAATCTGACCTATGACAAGATTGTCTTTTACGGAAAGGACGCCGAAAAGCAGATTGTGTCGATGAATCCCTATTTGCGGATTCGCGTGGGGGAGGTCGAAGTGGACACGCACTTGACCGGAAGCTACAACATCTGGAACTTCATGGCAGCAGCGGCGGTCGGTCGTTATTTCCACATTTCCGATGATGTAATAGCCAAATCATTAGGCGATTACGTGCCGTCTAATCACCGCTCGCAGGTGAACCGCATCGGCAGTAATGTCATCATTTCCGACTATTACAATGCCAACCTGACCAGTATGACGGCTGCGCTGAAAAATTTGGCGCAGTTGGATCATCCCCGTAAGGTGGCGGTGTTGGGAGACATGCGCGAACTTGGCGATTTGAGTATGGAAGCCCATACAGAGATTTCACAATTAGTTGAAAATCTGCATATTGAAGGATATTTTGTAGGCACAGAATTTGGCAAGGTGGTGAATCAAAACTACTTTGCCGATGTGGAAGGGGCAAACGACTATTTTACGAAACATCCGTTGGAAAATGCCATGATCTTGATTAAGGGCTCCAACAGTATGCATCTCAATAAGTTAACCGCAATTCTCGAAGCATGAAGAACGAATGGGACGGCATCGGTGTCATGTCTGGCACCTCGTTGGACGGCATCGACTTGGCAAGGTGCCACTTCCATCGCCAAGAGGATGGAAAGTGGGACTACCGTATCGAAAAAGCGGTGACGGTTCCCTATTCCGATGATTTCCGTCAGCGGTTGTCGAATGCGCAGGAACTTTCTGCCTTAGAGTACGTTAAATTGAACAACGACGTAGCGGTGATTTTCGCGAAAGCCATTAATGACTGGTTGGGCGACGGTTCGCGGCCGGATTTTATTGCCTCGCACGGGCACACTGTTTTCCATCAGCCGGAAATCGGTCTGACCACACAGATCGGCAATGGGGCGATATTGGCAGCAGAGACTAAGATCCTGACAGTTTGTGATTTCCGTACCAAAGACGTGGCGTTGGGTGGTCAGGGCGCACCGTTAGTGCCCATTGGCGACGAACTGCTCTTCGGTGAATACGATGCCTGTCTGAATTTGGGCGGCTTTTCCAATGTTTCGTATCGCGTTGGCAATAAACGTATTGCTTACGATATTTCACCTTGTAACATGGCATTGAACAAGCTGGCCAATCTCGCGGGATTGCCTTACGACAAAGACGGTCAGCTTTCAAAAAGCGGCCGAATTCTTCCCGAACTTTTGCAAAAACTGAATGATTTGGAGTATTATCATCAAAAACCGCCAAAATCTTTAGGAAAAGAGTGGTTTGAAAATACTTTTTACCCTGTTTTGGAACCGTTTTTAGCCAATAATGCTGTTTCCGATGTTGCCCGAACGGTAGTCGAACACATCGCCATGCAGATTGTCGCGAATGTTCCTGAAACGGCCCAGACCCTGCTCATCACCGGCGGTGGCGCGCATCATCATTTCTTGATTCAACAAATTCAGAATCAAAGAGAAGCATTAAAGATTGTCGTGCCAGATAATCTGATTGTGGATTACAAAGAAGCTTTGATTTTCGCTTTTTTGGGATTGTTGCGACTGAACGGGGAAGTCAATTGTCTGCGCAGCGTGACGGGTGCCCGCGAAGACTGTTGCGGAGGCTGTATCTATATTTGAAATTGTAGAGACGTTTCATGAAACGTCTCTTCTTAACTAATCTCTATTGCCTTTTGCCTTTTGCCTTTTGCCTAAAATTTTCTACCTTTGCATTTTCTTAACCGTATTGCCAAAATTCTATGAACCAGATTGTTACCCTTTTAAGTGATTGGCGGTTGCGCGATCCGTATGTTGCGATGCTCAAAGGAATGATTCTCCAAACGATGCCTGACGCGCAAGTCATAGACATCACCCATTATGTGGATAAATTCAACACCCTTCAGACGGCATTGCTGATGAAAACCAGTTATGTTTCGTTTCCCGAGGGTACTATCCATTTGATTTTGACCAATATGTCGCTGAATTCCACTTTTTCCCCTGTGTTGCTTTCTCATGATGGCCATTATTTCATAGGGGAGGATAATGGCGTTTTTCATTTGATGTTTGGCCAATTTGGTTTGTTAAAAGGCTTGCAATTGTCTGAAAATAAAGGGGATACTTTGTCTCAGATGATGTTGTTGGCGAAAGCGATTAAAGAAGATTCGTTGAGCCAGTTGACCACCGAATATGCGCAATTCAAGCGGATGTTTGTGGAACTTCCCGATCATGAAGCGGATAACAAGCAGATTGAGGGACACATCATCTACATTGACGCTTTTAATAATGCCATGACCGATATTCCTACCGCAATGTTTGAAAAGGCAGTCCAAGGACGACCTTTCTCAGCTACGATATTATCCAAAGGAACCTGGACGATAACGAAATATTATGAGGGATACCGTATGTCAGAAGGAGAGATGTTCCTCTGTAACAATTCATTAGGGTTAATAGAAGTGGCTGCCTACCAGGCAGATGTGGCTGTTTTGGCGGATTTGGAGCCCGGAGACAAAATCATCATCAAGTACGAGTAAAATGATAACGATTGGATTGGTGCAGGCCGACATTAAGCCCTTCAATAAGAAAGGGAATATGGCTCATTACGCTTCGTGGTTAGAAAGTGCGATTCAGGAACCGGTGCATTTACTGGTTTTTCCGGAAATGTTCAACTGCGGGTTTTCTCCGAATATCATGGATGATGCCGAGTTGGATAAAGGCGAAAGTACTTATTTCCTGTATATGACTGCCAACAAATTCCAATGCGATGTGGTGGCCACAGTTCCTATTCTCCAGAAAGGAAAATTGTATAACAGACTTGTTTGGTTTTCTCGCGACCGCATTTTAGGGAAATATGACAAGCACCACCTGTTTATGGGAGAAGAAGAATTGTTTTCATCCGGTAACGATAAAACAATTGTGAACACACTGGGTTACAAGTTTTTACCACTTATTTGTTTCGATGTCCGGTTCCCGGAGTGGAGTCGCAACCATGTAAACAATGGGGTCTTTGATTACGATTGTTTGGTTTATACGGCCAATTTTCCTGCGCCCCGAGAAAGTGAGCTGATGGCATTGGCTAAGGCGCGTGCCATCGAAAACCAGTCGTATGCCATCGTGGTGAACCGCGTGGGCACCGACGGCTATCAGCGGGACTACGCGGGCGGTTGTGCCATCATCAATCCTCATGGTGAAATTGAAGCCCAAACTAAAACGAATAAGGAAGAGATTTTGATCCACTCATGCGACTTTGATTCCGTTTTTGCGCTAAGAGAGGCGTTCCCAGTGTCCAAATTCTGGAAAAAACCAGAGCAAAAATCCTTATAAACAATTGAATGTCAATTTTTTATAAAAATATTTCAAAAATCGTCCGAGAATAAGAAAAAAGTGTATATTTGCACCCTCAAACCAACGATGGTGCTGTAGCTCAGTTGGTAGAGCAACGGACTGAAAATCCGTGTGTCACTGGTTCAATTCCCGTCAGCACCACAGGCCCCGAAAATTTCGGGGCTTTTTTTATGATGTGTGAATTGTGAATTGATTGAGGACGTTGCAGGGGCGAATAATCATTCGCTCCTGCAACCCCTGCAATCCGTTATTTCCTCACAATTTTTTTGTGATATTCCTTGCCGTCTGTGTCCGTCACCCGCAACACATACACGCCGGCGGGAATGTCGCGCATGTTCACCGTTGCGGACGTGCCTGTTGCGGACGCGATGAATCGCGTCCCTACGACACGCCCTTGCAAATCGTACAATGCCATATTCGCGATGCCCGTGCCACCGCGTAATTCGACGAACAGGACATCATCGGTGGGGTTGGGGTAAACGGATAACGTGGCATCGTCATCGGTTTCCATGGCGGTGCGTTTCGCACGGGTACCCGTGGTGTCGCCATCCTGTAGGGGCGTATCGAATACGCCCGCGTCATCCCATTCGTCCTCATAACAAATCCCGTGGAAGAAACACAGCACCCCTTTCGCCATCACCGAGGCGCGGCCCGTGTTCCGCTCCGCGATGGTCTGCAACTGCGCGATCTGCGAATTGGTCAGCGAATACCAATTTATCGTCGGCGAATTAAGCGAATTTGGCGAATTATCGTTGCCTGTGTTGTCCTGGTTGTCCGCGTTGTCGTTATTGTCTCCCCGCAACGCCAATTTCAGCGCATGGAATTCCGCGTAGTTGGCCATTTCCGCATCGTCCACGTCTGCCGTGAACGTTTCCACATAACCCTCCATGAACCGCGTTTCCGTCAACGAATACGGATCGCCGATGTGCTGCGCGGCAGCGTGCCACTGCTCCAGTTCTGTAAGGTCCAAGACGGTGTCTGACATGAGAGTGCGCACGGCGGTGTAATAGATGTCGGACAACGGTTGGGTCGAACCCGTGCAGGCATCCATGTCGGACTGGAATTCCGCCAATTTCGGCGGAACCCCTCCTCCATTACACAACGTGGGCGCACAGGAATTGGCTGCGGCTGAACTGTTCTCATTCACGTAAGAGTTATTGAGATTGTAGGGTGTATGATAACCGCCGCTACTATAGTAATACGTGATTGACGGCGACCCCACATAGCGGAAACTGTTCGTCTGCGTGTTGCGGAAATTATTGTCCGCGCCGCTGCCGATTTCTCCCTGATTATTCCGCATTGAGGATCCATTTGACATATATATGTCGTACTTGTTGTGGTAAAAGTCGTTGCAGGTGGTTTGCAGGCCTGACCTGGCATTTCCGTTGTTCCTCGCCACATAAATGCCGTAGCCGAGCTTCTCGAACGTGTTCAGGTGCAGGGTGTTGTCGCCGGTGCCCGAACTGTCCACACAGATGCCTGCGGAGGCGAACAGCAAGGGGTCGGAGTAGGTGCTTCGGCTGAAGGTGTTGCCCTCCACCAAATACCCTGTGCTGGTTCTCAAATCCAATCCTCTGTTGCTTAGCGACTGGATTGGCACCTGATCAAGGTCGAATTCGCATCGCGTCACAGAAGTAAAATGGTTGCCAGCTATTTTCACACCTGTATGGTTGTTGCTGAAAAGGGCGTGGTTGATCTGGACGGCATGTTGCGCTCCCGTGGTGAGCGCCTCCACAGCGGTGTAAAAGCCTGAAAACGTGTTATAGGTGGAATTGGCCGCAGGACAGTCGCAACCTGCCGGAACAGCCTGTTCGGAGTTGCAGTAGGTGTCGAGGGTGAAGCCCGCGTCCTCCGCATAGATGGCATGGCGGCGCTGGTAACGCGCACCCGTCTGGTTCGTGAACGTGCATCCCTTGAACTTGATGTCCCACACATCCCAAAGGGTGACATGGTCGTTTGGGTCGAAGCCGTTGGAGACGAAATGGTTGCCGTTGTCCACCCTGAACTCGCAGTTCCGGAAATGACTGACATTGCTGGCTGCGTTCCCGTTGGGCAGAATGTTGGTATAGGGGTAGAAGGCTACGGCTTTGCAGTTGTTGACGAAGTGTGCGCTGTCGGCCTTGATAATCCCGCCGGTGGTGAAATATTCTGTGTCCTCGCGCAGACCCGTGCGTATTCCGCACAGCGCGTTCTCTATCACAGCGCCGTTCCTCAACTCCACCGTTCCCTGATACTGTGCAATCTGTCGCTTGGTGCGGTCGCCCACCACTTCGATGCCCTGCCACAGCTCGCCAGGGCAGGCGGAGGTCAGGGTGCCGCCATCAACGATGAGCTTGCCGCCAGGACGGACGATGAGTTTCGCTGAAGGAGCCATTTCAACACGGCAAGTTATAGTTAGTGTCACCCCCGAATCCACAACCACAGTCTGGTAATACTTTCTCGTATAATCAACTAACTGATTTTCTGTGATATGTAAATCGGGGGGATTCTCCTCACCGTATGCGTATTTTCTTAGATTTGACACCTGCAAAGCCCGCCAGATTCGTCCACACTGCAAAGCAGAAAAATGTCGTGAGTAAGAGGTTCCTCCCATAATGTTATTAGTGCAAGTGTTGGTTGAATCGTAAGGGTCACAATCCCAGCCTGCGTCGTGCATACAAACCCGTCCAGGTGACATGTGATGGCACCACGGTTGTTGCACAGTGCCGAAAACATCCCATAAAAATTCTTTACTACCTATCAAATTCACTTCAAGAGGATCATTAAGATACGTATGACATAATCCAAAGGCGTGACCAAACTCATGCGCCATGTGAAGCGCAAAACCATACAAGTGTTTGGGTTTGTTTTGATGAACGGAAACTATAGTAGGATAAGGATTGTTATAGCCATTTGAGCATCCCGAACGAGCGGCAAGAGAATCAATTGACAAATGATAACTAAAGTTGTTAAGCCGTTCAGGAAAATTGCTGGCTAAATAGCTAATAAAGGGTCCCGTTGTCGTATCGTATGCCAATTGGCTGTTGTTGTAGTAATATACAGTGTCTATTTCAAAACGCACCTTTGTGTCTTCTATAAACTGTGTGTTAGGAATATATAAACTGAATGTGTCATTATGCGAATAAATAAGATTTAAATAATCAAAAGCCAATTGCAAACTATCCCTGAATGCGGGCGTATCCTGCCACCAGTTTCCCGTCCCATCGTCCTTTCGCCAAACGTGAACGTTTACTGGGATGGTAACTATAGGTGTAGCCTCATTCGGAATATAACGGGAAATGAACAAGGCTGTGTCAGTGTTATTATTTGGTTTTGCTCGGATACAGTAGTCGTTGGTTCGATCTTCATATTCAATAGTATCATAACAAAAGAACTGGGCATTTGTAATTAAACATCCTATTATCATTGCAAAACAAAGGAGTATCTTTTTCATAACTTAATGATTTTTTGGGTGACATGTCTCTTGTTTTCTCCCAACTCAACTAAATAAACACCCTTTGGCAAAAAACTGAGATCTATTTCTTTATCAAACATTGTTCCACTAACAGTTTCGTTATGAACACAGATACCCATCATGTTAAAAATATTTACTGAAAAATCTCTGTCATCCAATTGCTTGACAGATATATGCAACCGATTTGTTACCGGGTTGGGGTAAGCCCTAAAATTCAGCTTTTCCCACTCCGGCACATCTCCTCCGCCGTGACCATTATTAAAACAGTCGTCCAATCCGTCAAAATCAAATCCTGTCTGGTAAGATGCACCCGTGCTGTCGCTATAGCACAACAACATTCTAAAAGGGAATTCGGCCTCGACAATGCTGAAGTCATCAAATCCCCTTAACCGTCCAATGCCTTCTATCCAAACCTCCTCAAAGATGGTTCCGTCTGTTTGCAATAGAATTCTCTTGCGTGTGGTGCCATCTGACATTGTAATGAGAGAATCTGAATCTATATAGTAAGTGTCGTGAGCATAACCATTCTCATACCCGGTCAGCACGTATGCACTCTCAAATCGGGAGGCATATATTTCCTGGGCGGAATGGGAACTTGGACAAATGGTATAAAAAGAAAAATAATCGCCTAACTGCGGAGAGAAATCATAAAGTACCACCTCCATGCCGGTATCAGTCACATGGTGACCTTGGTTATGATCCCACACCTGTGTTCCCGCAGGCAAATAGACGTAAACCTTCTTCTCCGCCACATCATTGCGGATGGCCGCGAAGTATTCCGCATCTTCCAAACTGAACTCGAAAGGCTGATCCCCCACATGACGGTAGATTTTCAGATACGTTTTCCCGTCCAGCACAGTATCCCCTGCGGTCATGTATTTCTCGTTGCTGACCGACCAGATGCAACCATCCGTGATGGGATGGTAAACTTCTTGCGCCTTTCCTGCAAACACGACGAGCAACATCACCACCGTGGCCAACGTGACGCCGAAACGCCCGCTAATTTTCTCTGTTTGTGTCTTGATCTTTTTCATTGTTGTAAATTTTGGGTTATGAATTTATTTGGCAAAAATACGTTTTTTTCGGTTTGCGATTTGCGAATTGATTGCGGGGGATGTAGGGGCGAATAATTATTCGCCCCTACAACGTCCCGCAATCCGTCATTTCCTAACGATTTTCCGATGGTATTCCTTGCCGTCCGCATCCATCACCCGCAACACATACACGCCGGCGGGGATGTCGCGCATGTTCACCGTTGCGGACGCGATGAATTGCGTCCCTACGACACGCCCTTGCAAATCGTACAACGCCATATTCGCGATGCCTGCGCCGCCAGACAATTCGACGAACAGGAGGTCGTCGGTGGGGTTGGGATAAACCCGCAAGAGCGTTCCAATGTGTGTACCAGTATCACTTGTTTCCAGCGATTTAGGCGTAGTAAAGGTGTCAAAAGTATCTCCGCTCCCGACACCAGCTACATCTGCTGTGTCATTCATCATCCTATCTTCATTACAGGATTCACACGGAACTATATGTGCATAGAAATTACAACCTGGTTCAGCATAAAAATCGTTTCGCAATAATACTGTTTTATGCGCCACGTACTCCGAAGTTGCACCATTCGGGATAGTCCGCCAAGATGACGGGTACTGTGGATTATTTGAAGCACTTATCAGATACGTGAATGTCTTTGGTACATTCTCATACGGGAAAGGTGTTGTGTTCCCACAAATATCATAATAAAAATGATAATGTAAATCTAAAGGAAGTTGATAATCACAATAGTCATCCGTTAAGTTTGGATGGATGTTGAACACAGCCTCCTGCATGGAAACGAATGAATGATTATTAGGATTTAATTGATTCAGAGTACACCATATATTGTTATGTTGTCCATTCCATCCCCAATTAAAATGGAACGTGTTATCGCTCCTGTAGCCGTCACAGACAAAAGCGTGACCGCTTAAATCCAACAAATCCACTCCACCATAGAGGACAGGATAACCCGCATCCAAATCATCTTTAAGCATGTTCAACCAGTTTGCAGCATTGAAAAATTTTGTCTGATAGGACACATCATCAGAATAGCCAAAAGACATCAATGCATTCGGCACGGCTGAAGTACGGGCTCCTGAACCACACCCTCCGTCACAATACACCATGTTGACTGCCTTACCGCAATCCCTCATCAATCGGGCAATGGCATTCCTTTCTTCCATGTAATTAGGATTAAAGGTGTTCATTAGCAATCTAGGCATATTGCACCAATCGTATTGTTCCTTTTTGCAAGGCATGAATACAGGATAGTTCCAATATTTCATAATTTGGGCCATGGCGGTTGCTACACAACCTGTCGGACACTTTTTTTGGATGTCGCAAGTACACTTTTTATGTGTTTCGGGAACATAATAATTGTAAGCATTGCAGTCTGTATAATCATTTGACTCATCCTGTCCCCATAGCGTGGACAACAGTGGTGACACTATTTCTGATGTTTGCGCTCTTCCCGTTTCAAATTGCTGTAGCTCTTGCCAATCTCGGGAATAACCAGAAGTCAGGTTGTTGCGGAAACAATAGACAATCTGTTCCTCATATTCTCCGAGCATATCCCGCAAACCTGCGGGAATATCGGGATAATTGTTCAAAATGGATTGTGGTGTTGAAGAGGATGACGGGAGGCAATACCCCAAGACTGGCAGGCATGACTTGTTCCCTGACAACAGCACCAATTCCCCACTTTGAAAAATAACCTCATACATCAGAATTGTATCCCCTCTGCTTTTTGTATTGACACTCAACACGGAAGATTCCGCCATGCTTGTCCGCCCGTTATATCTCATTGTGTTCACCGCAGCTTTGACCGCCTCTTGTTGCGTAACCTGTTGACAAAAAACCGATGTGGCAACTAATAGAATTGTGATAAGAAAAAAGACTCTTTTCATGACTACGAATGTTTAATAAAAAGACACTTCTTGAGCAAATATTTCAGGGCAAACGTCGTAATGACTTCCTCCATTCAGGTATAAATTGTTGAACCCCAACACTCCTGTAACATAACATTTCTTGGATATATCAATCTCTTCGGGCAATAACTCTGGACACCTATACAGATTCACATGTAATACAAATCTGTGTTCATTACTATTATCCGGATAATCACAAAGCGGCAGAAGTCCGCGATCTCCCTCCCAATTTTCCGAGATATATCCGCAGACCATAATCGTATCCCCCGCATGTGACATATATTCATAATCACTTTCTTCGCCACAGACTCGATAAGAGTAGTTCATACAAACTGCCTTGCAAGAGTTGTAATCATCCGTTTTTAAAGCCGGAATCTCACTTGAACGATAATACTGTCCACAGTGTCTGTTGCATCCTGTCAGGACACAGGCTATCAATACTATTGCTAAAAAAATCTTTCTCATTCTCCTACTCCTTTCCTTTTTTCAGTTCGTCAATTTGGTTCTGTAAATCAAAATATCCCCCTCCAACGACATGCAGCATCTGCTGCGGCAGGGAGGTTCCGATGCCCACGTTGCCAGTCGTGCTGATGAACATGCGGGTGGTGTCGTGGGTGATAACCCGCAAGGGAACGTTGTTAGTAGTTCCAAGAAAACAGTGGTTGTTTGCGCTGTTACCAGAAGTTAACCAAGCTGTCTGAAGCTGGGCTTTGGCCCCCATGATGGCCATCAATATAATGGCCGTTGTTAAGGTGATTTTTTTCATTTTTTTGTTATTTTAGTGAATAAATGTCTTCGGTTCGTTGTAGAGACGCGGTGCACCGCGTCTCTACAATATCCCCACAAATACTTTTAATTGTTGCTGTAAGCTGCCCTGTTGCTGAAGAATAGCCCCGTAAACGTAAACTGCTGCGTTGCGGTGTCCCGATAGACCATCTGCCCGGGAATGTTCAGGAAGATATGGTTCCCTTTCTCATCCTCATAATCTAAAGAGCGGTCCGGCATCAGGAAGAAATCCTCTGAGGTCAGGTCAAAGGTGTCCGTGGTCGTGGCGGTGACGGCGGGACCTATTTGCTGAATATGGACGGATGTTGCTGTCGCGCAATAGTTGCCTTCTCCCATACAATCCATGTGACGTAGCTGGCCATTTTCAAAAACGCACCCTTTACAGTTTTTTCCGTCATGCCCGATACTCATCATAAGGATTGTCGAACCCGCTGTTTTTCCATCAGCAGGGATGTTTATCACTCGGTTAGACGAAAGTTCTTGTGTTGTGGGGTTGCTCGTTTTTTCACACGCGCCAAATAAAACGGCGGCAAGTAGTGTAAATGTTAATACTTTTTTCATTGTGTTTTGATTTTAAAATGTGTTAGTTTGTTGATTTTCACTGACAAAAATACAATTTTTTGTATTATTATAAACCCTCACATCTGAAATGTGAACCCACATCTGCAAAATGTGAACCCGTAGTTAAACACAACCCCTTTTTAACGAGTGTATTTTACTGATAATCTACACACTGCAAAGTATTGTTGTTGTTTTATTGTGTGAGGGGATAAGCGGATGTTTGTGAAGGGATAAATATGTTTTTCTAGGATAGCATGTCGGGAAAAATGATTATCTTTGCCACCAGATTCAATCACAATATTATGAAACACCTTAACACAATTGTCAACATTTTGTTGAACATACTGTTTTGCTTCGGTTTGCTTTGGTTCTTTACCCGTAACGCTTTCTTGCGTCCGTATGCAGGCAGTACTCTTAAAGAGGTCGTCGCTGGTCTTTTGCTTTTAGGGTCTCTGTATGCCAATTATTTCCTTTTGTATCCGATACTTTACCAAAAACATTCACACAACATCTATTGGCTTTTAGTATTTTTCATTGCTTTGGCAACAGGATTCATAGAGTTGGCCATTGCCTATCAAAACATATCATTGTGTAATGCAGAGATTATACAAGAATTTGGATTCTTCAGCTTCTTTTCAAAACGATTGCTTTTTATCGTTGGTCGTAACCTTGCATTCAATTTCTTTCCTTTCCTAATTGGTGAGCGGCAACATTTCCGACAATCATGGGAAAAAGAGGTTAGGATTGTGTACCAAGATGTTCGGAAGCTTGACATTACCGATGGTGACAACAATATACAATTGGTTCCCATCGAAGACATATTCTATTGTCAACAACAAGGAAACTTCACCAATATCTTTATGGTGAATGACAAGAAATACACACGGCTTGGTTCCATGAAGCATCTTCAACAGCTGGTCGGAGAGGAGGAATTCATCCGCATAACGACTACCTTGCTGGTGCCATTCCGACACATTGAGTCGTGTAAAGACTATACGGTAATCATGAAAAAAATGCCTTGGGAACAAGAACCTACCACATTCAAATTGGAACCCAAAACCCAAGAAGAGGTCGCCAAAAAAGTTGTAGAAGGCATTCTGAAATACAGAACCATAGTAAGCGGTAAAGAAATCTCAAAGAAACAAGACCCTCCAAAATCCAAACGGAAACCGACAACACCTCCGAAAGAAAAGATTAATGAGGTTCTCTCTTATATAGAAAAGCATTCAAATTGCAACTCGGCGGATATCATCGCCGAGACGAAGTTTTCTTTGAGCACCGTCGAGCGTTGCCTGTTGGAACTTAAAAAGAAAGGAATCATCGAACACACCGGCAGCAAGAAGACCGGCGGGTATCGGGTTAAAGAAGATACGATTAAATCGACAATTTCTAATAAGTAGGGCTGTCGCAATGCGGCAGCCCTACGTTTTGATATTCTTCCGACAGTGTCGGGAGACAAACGCTATAGCGTGTCGCCCGTCTCGTTCTCGCCCTCCTGCACCTTCTTCTCCAACTCCATCTTGCCGAAACGCAACGTGATGCCCGCCGACACATAACGGCTGTTCATCATCTTGTTGGTGCTGTTGTTCAAGAAATAAGGGTTGGTATTGACCGAACCGGAGCCGAAGCGGGCGCCCCAGTTGAAGATGTCTTGCACGTTGACGAAAATCGACAGTTTGCGCTTGAACAAATCGCTGCGAAGACCGAAATTCAGCCAGTAACGCGCCTTACGCTCGCTCATCAAGCTGAGGGTCGGGGAAGTGTAGTTGCCCGCCACGGTGAACTGCAGCCAGTCGAAGGCCTTCGCCCAAAAGTTCAGACGCACGCTCCACGACCACTTGTCGCGCTGGTCGAGTTGATGCACGCCGTCGCGGTCGTATTCCATCTTGTAACCATAGTCATAGACGTTGGCATAGAGCCGCAAATTGACGAAGCCCGTCGGGCGGTAGGTCGCGTTCAAAGACGCACCGTAACGCCACGAAGTCCCCATATTATAAGGCATCGAGTAACTGACCACGCGATCCAGATACTGGTCGTACTCGGAG
>JAEEGH010003847.1_pt1 | contig 38934 bp, 30 predicted proteins | sample 9134181 | NCBI WGS metagenome assembly JAEEGH01 (sample SAMN16246544, study PRJNA631951) | gut metagenome | biome: gut microbiome; feature: rumen; material: DP-attached | host: Bos | place: Iran: Karaj | collected 2018-10 | reverse complement strand
CGATCGTCTGAAGCGTCAGGGCTTAATCCATAAACGCCTATTGCGTCACTATGAGCAATTGCATACCCAAAGTCTCGACTGGGTCGTTGATGACACCCTTGAAACACTGCATAATTGGGAACAGGAAGAAAAGGAGAACGAACTAGAAAAATAGTATGATAAAACAATATTTCATCCTCAATGTCTTGTAATGTTTAACCGAGTGGCGCAGCAAGAGACTGCGACCTCTCATAACATTTGAATGTTGGAATATTGGTTTATTTTTCTAAATGCCCCCCGTTATTACATTCTTCAGTTGACAGTTTCCAGAATCTGAAATTCAAGGGATAGGATTCACTTTTCCTCCTGAAAATTTGGAACTTTCGAATAATGTTTGTATCTTTGCAACGTGAAAGGAGAAACCGAGTAGAGCCACGATGTGTGGAACGGTGGCATCTGTGTGATGATGAGCAATTCGACCTTGCCGCTTGGTTTCCTTCACTCAAATACAGAGCTGGTCATGTGTGACCAGCTCTTTCTATTTTGATATACCGCTTCCCGTTGAACTCCTTTTTGTCTATTCGTTTGGTAGCTGTGATGAAATTGACAAGCTTCACCACCTCCCGACTCACCTTCATCTGATAGTTGGGATGAACGATGAACTTCGAGATACCATCAGTGTAGATAAAGCACTCGCCATCATAGTAGAGATCCATCTGGAAACGGTTCTGGGGAAATCCTATCAAATCTGCATCGTCGACTACTAAGCCCTTGGCTTCCTTTGAGGCTCTCATGCTGTGCTGCAATTGCTTTGCACTCATGTAAAGCTCATCGCTGGCAAGGGTGACACCAGTTATTTGAGCGAACTGCATCATCCGCTCCTCAATCTTGCCAATACTGAAAGGCTGCACAGACGAATAGCCTTTCTGGTGAATGTCGCTCAGCACAGCTGCTATCTGCAATTCTATCGAGTTGTCTGACGTTTCCATAATACGTTTAAGTATAAACTTCTTTGTTCGTTTGCAAAGATAGTCATTTCTTCTGAAACCTCCAAACTTTGGGTGATGATTTTACGGATTATGGAGATTAAATAGACATTTGTACCCTTCTAAGAGCCTAGCGAAGTTTCTTTGGTTGCAATGTGTCTTTACCCTATAGATGCTTGTTATAGCGTTTTTTGACCTAACACCAAGTCTATTAATAATACTGCAGTTTCAGGTTCTTCCTTGGGAGCATCTTTGGGTTTCCATGCTACTATAAAACGCACAGAAGCAGAACAGGTGCTGTATCCCTTATTCTTCCACGATGCTATGTTCTCCTGCATTCTTGTTGATAATTTGGCAACAGCCCTATGGGTCGAAGGAACAAAGAAATATGAATCTTCCAGAACCAAAGGATCGCCGCTTCGTAAAGCTAAAACTTCTTGCTTAATATTTTTAAAGAAATCCAAGAATACATCTTTGTGCGACAATTGCAAAACAATTTCTTCTGGCATAGGAAATTGTTTTGTGTCATTATTCACTATGTCTGATGGTAATCTGGAGAACAAGTCGCTATTAGTATGAATAAATAGCCTGTTCTTGGCACGCGTTATGCCAACATAGTACTGACGGAATAATGCCTCATCTTTGTATGGATTGTCGAAAAGGAGCATATACACATCATCGAATTCACGTCCTTTTGCTTTGTGAATAGTGGAAACGACGACCTCAGCATTGGAAACATCGCAGAAATCTTCTACGGATGACTCGAAAACAAACTCCCATAGGTCGGCGCGATATTTGGCACGATATGTCTTCTCGAACAACTCTACACACCGCTTAATTAAAGGCAGACATTCACTCCCATCATATAATTCAAAAGTGGCATGTTTCGCTTCCTCCCATAAGTCATCAGGTATAAGTGGAGTTGTCACCCTTTTATCAATATACTTTAAAAGATACTTTACTTCTGCCAGATTTGAGAAACGAAAACCCTCCATCGACTGAATCAACTTGCTCTGAATTCCATGCTTCCGCAAAAGAGCAACAATAATAACAGCCTCTTCATTCGTTTGAGTAAGTACACAAGTCCTTTGCCTACCTTTATGAGCAATCATATTTTCAACCAAAGGTAGGTACATATACTTCGACGCATGATGATTAATTTCAACCCATCCCTCTTCTTCGCGTATAGAAACGATAGGTGTTGATTTCATCCTTTTGCTAATGATGTTGGCGAAAGAATTTGCAAAACGAACCACGTGTTGAGAACTGCGGTAATTCTCAGTCATTTCAATGAAGCGACTATCAGGCTCTTGTGATAACTGGTATAGATATTGAGAATCAGAACCACGAAACTCAAAAATGTTTTGATCATCGTCGCCCACTGCTATTACACGCATTTCTTCGTTATTGTTCATGAGCGCCTTTACTAGATTATATTCCTCAGCACTCATGTCTTGAGCCTCATCGATTACGAGAACTGTTTTTCCAATCTTGTTTGGTTCAACTTCTCCTTGATTGATCATGTCAGCAGCTCGAGCGACCACATCCTTAACATCATCAAGATTGCCTATACGTCCTAAGAGATCAAAACTATATGAATGGAAAGTCTTAATCTCCACATAGTGGGCGGCTTCACCTATTAATTCTATCAATCGTTGCTTGAATTCCGTTGCTGCAGCTCGTGAGAAAGTAAGCATTAACAGTTGTTCGTGCTTAACGTCTTCGAGCAACAAAAGCGATGCTAATTTATGAACCAATACGCGTGTCTTTCCGCTCCCAGGGCCTGCTGCTACGACGATACAGCGTGATTCCTTGTCAGAGATGATTTCTTTCTGTTTCTCTGATAATTGTGCAAAGAGCTTCTGATATTTCTTTGGAGTTATATTGCGTTGTATTTCGTTAACTCGTTCTCCTTTGAAATATTTGGAGATGAAGCGTTTGTATTCCATCAGGAAATAGTCCTGTACGTATTGCTGGGCAGCTGCATAGTTTTTTACCATTAAGTTGGCGTATTCACCTACAATATGAACTTGCTGAATCTTTTGCTTGTAGAATTCGTCAAGCATACGATAGTCATCCAACTTATAACGTAGTTTCATGTCTTTCAGACGACGAATAGACAAAGCGTTATAAAGAACCATGAAACCACCATCAAGTTTCAGGGCTTCGATATTCGAGAGATATAGGAGTGATTCCTCGACGTCCCCAATTTGAACATTATTAAGCATGCCAAATAAAGATTGCCCCTTTGCCTTAATCTGCTCCAACAATTCAACTATTGAGAATTGTATCATCTTGCTTGTAGAATTATCGGTAGATGATTGGGCCATCTGGTTATACAACCATTCAATAGTAAAACGACAAATCTCCCACTTTTTCTCACTACGTTTGATGGTTCTGTCCATGTCTGCTTGGCGAACCATCTTGATGTTTCGGGATGGATCTTCTTGTTTTCGGATATAACCTTTGACTGTGAGGAAATAGAGCAAGGTTCGAATACTTTTCTCATTAGAGGTGGTGATGCCGCTGTTTACTGCATCATCATTGAGTTGTTTACAGGATATTAATAGGCCTTCGTCAGGAATACGTTGAAGGATATACTTTTCGAGTTTTGCAAAACGTTCAAGCAATATGTTTGATTTACGTTCTGTTATATCCTCCATAAATGCTGAAATATCTTTGCTATCAGCTAGGATTCCATCTTGTTTCATTCGTGTTACTGCAGACACTACCTCGTTTTTAGTCAGTCCGAGAATGTCGGCTAGATAATCCACTCGTGACTCAGCCTCAGCATCCTGGGCTTTTGCAACGTGTTTCTGAGAGATTAGTGATTTGATAATTCTGATAGCCTTTGTACGATCCTCATTATCAAAAAGTACAGACTCCGTGATGCGCTGGCGCGCCTCGTCCATATTCTTAACAGTAATACCTGTTGCAAAGACGCGAGGCATGTTAGTTCCTCTTTCAAGATAACCAGCTTGTTCTAAGGCGGCGATAGCTGTCCGGACGCGAGTCTCAATATCATTTCCACTATCACTCCATCCTGCCATTCTGGCAATCTCCAATGCTGAACTGCTTATCTTTGGACGCTGTCTAGTCATTTTCTTGACCGCCATCCATACCTGCTGTATTTCACTAATACTGAGCTTTGTCTGATTTAGTAACACGAAGTGCTTGTCAAGGTCACTATCACTATAAAGCACATAGCAACGGGCACTGAGCTTTGGATCTCTTCCAGCTCTACCTGCTTCCTGCACATAATTCTCTAATGAATCGGAGATATTGTAATGTACCACTAAGCCAACATCGCTTTTGTCGACTCCCATTCCGAAGGCTGAAGTGGCTACAATAATACGGACACGACCTGACATAAACTCGTTCTGATTGGCTACTTTGTCATCTCTGTCCATTTTACCGTTGAAAGGTAAAGCGCGATATCCATCACGAGTTAGCTTGGCTGCTAGTTCCTGAGTACGACGGGTTCTTGCCACATAAACAATAGTTGGACAATTGAATTCGGATAACAGAGCCCTCAGTTTTTGGTACTTTTCTTCATCGGTATCAGCATGAATAACCGAGTAATGCAAGTTTGTTCGCGTCGCTTTTGAGGCATACAAATCCAGATTAAGCCAAAGAGTTTGCTTAAAGTAGTCACAGATGTCTTGTATTACTTTCTGTTTGGCAGTCGCAGTAAAGCATGATACAGGAATAGGTTGCTTGCAACCTTTTTTCTTTTGATAATCGCTAATGAACTTTCCTATATAAAGATAATCTACGCGAAAATCTTGTCCCCACGATGAAAAGCAGTGTGCCTCGTCTATAACAAAACGTACCACATGACGCGCTAATAATATCTTCTCAATGGTCTTCGAACGAAGCATTTCTGGAGCTATATATAATAAAGATGCTTCGCCGTCCTGTACCCTTTGAATAGCCAAAGAGCGGCTAATAGGGTCGAGCAATCCGTTTATGGTAACAGCATCTGTAATACCACGTTCTGCCAGATTGTCAACCTGATCTTTCATCAATGACTGTAAGGGCGATATTACTACAGTAAGTCCATGAACTGTTCGTCCTGCCATCAATGCTGGTAGTTGGAAAGTTAGCGACTTGCCACCTCCAGTAGGGAATATCGCCAACAAAGATCTTCCTTCTACTGCAGCCTTAGCAGCCCGTTCTTGTAATGGTTCACCCTCATATGTTCGAAAATCATCATAACCGAAAAATGCTTTCAGATTATTATGAAGGTCTAATATGCTATTGCAGTATTCGCAATCTGGTTCATTACAATGTCGCTGTCTTAAAACTCCCATTACATATTCCACTCCGGGGTAATTGTGGAGAACCCAACCTGGGGTAATGGAACGTTCGTCTGATGTGTCTATTAATGCCAACGCATATGCTAACTCACAAGGAAATTGTTCAATTAAAGCAACAATATCTGCATATTGGCATATGCGCCCTTTGTACTCATTCCATATTAGAGCAGGTAAATTGGTGGCCGTTGTATCAGCACCAACCATTTTCAGAAACCCCATAAACTCATCTTTCTCTTTGAGTAATGATGATAGAATTCTGCGCTTTCTTTCTGACAATTTACCCCAGCTGGCAATCTCATCCATTAATAAGTCTCGTGCTTTTTCACAGTCGTTCACGGGGTTGTTCATCTGCTCACTTATCAACTTGTCATCTTTCAGAAGCCTATGATAAGGACGCTCAGGAAAAAGTAGAGGCGACATATATAGTGTATCAACTAATATCCATTTGCATGATTCGTTACCAAATAGATATTTAGCGTCGTGGTTTACAATATTATGTCCGCAGAGGAAATTTACGCTATTTAAGAAGGCAAACAGATCTTCCTTTTTGCAGCCATGATAAACAGCATCATCATATCGTAAAGCTCCGATATCATGGATCTTATGGTCGCTCATGCCGACTTCAACGTCAACAATTGCCCAACCTAAATTGTTTCTATCTTCCATACTGAAATGGATTCTACGGGTGCAAAGATACAAAATAGTTTTGAAATATCGATACTTTTATGTTAAGAAGATTTATAAGTGTTCTCCGAGGGCAGGATGATGTATGTTTTTTCCTCCGCAAGGCTCGTGAGCGTTTGGTGGATTGAGAAATGTTTCGTAACTTTGTTGTGCAGTTGTGTGGGAATAACTTGTCTTTTTTCCTTTTTTTCTTTGTTCTTTACTGAATTATTCCTATCTTTGCAGCGATGTTCGAAAAGAATATAGAGGAATACGAGAGCATCCGTCAGGAATATCAGCAGAAAATCGCTGATAGGATGGGGGAGAAGCAGTGGATGGAATATAATGAGATTCTGTTCTCTGCACATTCATGTGCTATCGAGGGTAATTCGTTTACTGTCGACGATACGCGAATTCTTCGTGAACAGGGTATGGCCATGATTCCTGTTGGGCGTTCGCTGCTAGAGTGTACAGAAATGGCAGACCATTTCCGTGCGTTTGACTATATGGTGAGTCATTTGGATCATCCGTTTGATGAGGCTCTATTGAAAGAGGTGAATCGACTCGTAATAGAACATACATTGGGTTATCGGGCTCCTGACGCTGTCGCGGGCGAGTATACCACAGAGGATATGGCTGCTGGAGATACTGTATTTGGGGACCATGAGGAGTTAATAGCACGTGTGCCAAAACTGATGGGATCAACCCAGAAGGCCATTGATGATGGACAGCATCCTCTGATTGTAGCAGCTAAATGGCATGGATACTACGAATATCTGCATCCTTTCCGTGATGGTAATGGCAGAACGGGTCGCCTGCTTTCGAACTTTATCTTATTGAAGGCTGGTCATCCGTTGCTGATTATTAAACTCGAAGACCGTTCAGAGTATATATCAGCCCTCAGACAGATTAGGGCTGAGGGAACTGATGAATATCTTGTAGCATTCTTCTTAAAGACTGCCATTAATCGCATGAAGGGCGAACTGGCCCAGAAACGGAAGAACACCTTGCCTACGATGTTCTTCTAACACTTTTCCTCCTGAAAAATTTGGAGTTTTCGAATAAAGTTCGTATCTTTGCAACAGAAAAACTACAGGGCTTCAGAATACCGCGTCGGATTGCAGATCCGGAGGGAAGGGTTCTGAAGTCCTGTTTGAATACTGCAAACTACTTATCTCTTGTGCTTCTTCCTGGCTTTCAGGGCCTGCATGGCCTGATAAGCTTCAGTACTATTGTACTTGATGCCAGTCTTGTAATCCTTCTTGGCGGCTCTCAAGTTGCCCAGCTGTTCATAGGCATAGCCCCTGATATAATAGAGCAGGCCACAATAATACTGAGTGCTCAAAGCCTGATTCACATAGCTGATGGCATAGTTCCATTGCTGGTTTTTGTAGGCCTCTATCGCCTGATCACTATAGTACTGATAGTTCTTCTGCCTGATGGCCGCAGTCTCTGCCATAGCTCTCAGCCGCATATTCATCACTCCTGTGTCGTACAGGTCAGTTGTGGGAAACTGAGCCCAAGTGTCACCTGCATAAATCTGTGCCTCAGCGCTTGCCGTCATCAGGCACATCAATGTCCCAATCAATAGCTTCCGTTTCATATTGTCAACGTTTATGTTTACCAACTCCAGATACTTGTTCCGCGATTGTTGCTGCGCTGCACGGTAGTGGTATTCCCAAACGAATCCGTATAGCTCGACGATGAGCCAATGCTCTGACCGTATACATTATTATATGTAGTAGACCTGTTGCCAAAGCTGTCTGTATAGCTGTTCGAGGAACCTGTGCTTCTTCCGTAAGAATCGTAATACGAGCTGGAGGTATTACCATAGCTGTCCGTATAGCTTTTCGTAGTACCAGTTGTATTTCCGTATGCGTCGCGATGAGTGGTCGTCGTATATCCGTAGCCGTCATTGTAAGTCGTCGAACTGCCGATGGTATTACCATACGAGTTTCTGTGAGTAGTCGTTGTGGTACCATAGCCGTCGTTATACGAAGACGATGTGCCAGTTGTGTTCCCATACTGGTTGCGATGGGTACTGATAGAGTTTCCGAAACTGTCGGTATATCTCGAAGATGTACCAACGTTATAATTCTGTGCGCTTGCTGCGATGGCGATTACGACAGCCATCATTGTCATCATTAACTTTTTCATAATTCCAATGTTTTAATTGTTATACTTATTTTGTTTACTTACGCCTCTTTATACCAATAATATTCAAAAGGTAACCACCAAAATCTATTTTTTTTCATTTTTTGATGCAAAAATAGTGTTTTTTATCCCCAAATACGAGCAAATATAAATAACAAGCCTTGTGAAATACAATTTTTCACCTAATTATTTGCAAACTTCAATAATTCTTCTTATATTTGCCAAATATTACTGGAACTATAATAATTTCTATGATATGTACAGGTATAAGAACAGTCTCTTTATTTCATTTGTAATCTTTTGTTTGTTCCTTTCTTGTTCAAGAGGAGCAAAGTCGGTTCTCGAAAAAGCGGAGGATGCAACCTTCATTATTTATACTTTCGATGAACATGGCTCACCAGCAGGAAGCGGATCCGGCTTTTTCATAGATAAAGATGGTACAGGAATTACCAACTATCATGTTCTTGATAAGAGCATGAAAGCGGTTATCAAGCTTAAAAATGGTCAGGAATATGAAATAGATAAAGTTCTGGCTTCAGATAAGAAGTGGGATATAGTCAAGTTCTCCATATTGAATGAGGACCAGGCTAAGTTCAGCTATCTTGAATTCAGCAGTAAAGAAATCGAGCAAGGTGATAAAGTCTACAATTTAGGATCTCCAATGGGATTAGAACAAACATTCGCAGATGGCCTTGTTTCATCCATTCGGTCAGACTCTCATGGACAAGTAGCACAAGTTACTATCCCGATATCTCAAGGTTGCAGCGGAAGTCCTATCATGAATGAGTCTGGAGATGTAGTAGCAGTAGCTACATTTAAACAGGCTCGTGGTGAAAGTCTTAATTTTGGCGTCTTCATCAATGAAGAAAGGTTATCCATGATGACAGCGAACCCTTTTGTGAAATCCAATAGACAATTTAATAATAAGGAGGGATTTGTAATTTTGAATATTCCGAGTGATCAAGACAATGACCTTGTCTTGAATGCACTTCAATTCAAGTCAGATGCTACAATTGCGTATTTTTCTCATACAAATCTTGACATGTCAATGAATGGTTCTGCTATATGGTGCCAGATAGGTAAAGCAGATGAAGGGTTTTATATAGAGTGCAAGGATACTGACAGAAGATATTATGTGGTATCGTCAAATATTGGCCCTAGTCGAGATGAAAGTACAGCAGTGCCACTTGCGACAATATGCAAGTTCCAAGTAAATTTCCCTGCAGTTGATAAGAATATGGATGTTATCACGATATCTGAAGGTGGAGATCCACGATGGAGTTTTTCTGATATTAAGTTGGATGATTATAAAAAGTCTGTAAAAATCGATTTTGAAAACTACCAAAAGGAATATGCCTATTCAACCATGCATGAAGGTCAGTTGGAGCAAGCACAATCTATTTTTGAGAGCATTTTAGACGATGATCCAGAGAATATCCAGGCATTAAATGCGATGGGTATTATCTCTTATGTTATTGATAATAATCAAGATGCAATTAGATATTTTACAGAAGTAATTGAAAATCATCCGAATTCCACAAGTGGTTATTTAAATCGTAGTTGTGTATATAAATATCAAGGTGATTCCGAAAAAGCTATCACAGATCTTTCAAAAGCTATAAATATTGAGGGGGACAAACCTAGCCTTTATATAGATAGAGCAGACCTGTATGCAGGGATAAAGAAATGGGAAAATGCTAAGATGGATATTGATAAAGCTTTGAGTTTTGAAAATTCCTCCTCATATATTGATATTGGTTGGGCTTATTATAAAAAAGGTTTATGTAATATACAATTGGGTGACAATAATTCTGCGACAAAAGACCTTGAAAAAGCGATGAAATATGCTACGGATTCAGAAATGAAACAAGCAATAATGACCACATTGGAGAAAATATCGCCTCAATATAACGATTACTCAGAATATAGTTCAAATTCAGCATCTTCTTATTTCACAGGTACAATAGGAACTCTTCCTATAACATTGTTCTTAAGGATTTCAAGTGACGGAAGGGCAAATGGTTGGTATTATTATAATAACAGAGGACCTGCTTATAAATTATCATTATCAGGTAATTTTGATGAGTCTGGTTTAATCGTTTTGAATGAGTTTACTCAAGGGGGTAACAATACTGGAAAGTTTGAAGGAAGATATAATAATAGAGTCTTTAGTGGAACTTTTTATGCTTACGGCAATTCACAAGTTTATAATTTCTCTTTGAATGAAATGTAATTTATTAGCCAAAAAGCGATTTAGACAAACTGCACCCCCAAATTAGCAATACATCAAATAGTACGTAAATTAGAAAAGAAAGAATCGAAATACCTATTATAATTTGAACAAAATATGTACAGATGTATAATGAAAAAGCTTCTTGTCATCCTTTTTGTGGTTTTAAATGTATCAGTTCAAGCTCAAATAAATGATGACCAGATTCATGAAAATATTATTTCAGACAATTTACAATTTCAGAAGGATATTAATTCAATGAAGGAAAAGCATGATGGTGATGGTTATCTAGAATCATTATTCAATATGCTAACTGAATATAATAATACGCAAGATTTACTATTTCGGTTAGATATTGCAAAGAACGAACTCTATTTCCTACCTGACTTTGTAAATCCTAAATCTTATGTTTTGCTAAAAGTATATAAAAGGATGGCATTTCTGTATTACTTAATATACGATAATGATAATGCTTTATCTTACATCGAAAAAGCGATTGATGTCATAAGTTGTAATGAGGCTCCGAATCAAAAGGAGATGGCTGATGCACTGAGTCTCAAATGCAAATATCAACAAATATTAGGTCAATTCTACAGTGCTATTTCTACAGGTGAATCTGCCAGAGAATTGTATTGTTCTTTACATGTTAATCCTGTCGATTATGTAGATCTTCTTAGCGACTTGTCTATGGCATATAGTTCTGTTCTTCAGCATGAAAAGGCATTGGATGTTCAAAGGCAAGCTATTTCTATTTACGAGAATAATAATGACTGGTTGTCTCTTGCTGAATCATTGAATTTGGCAGCACATTATTGTCAAAGTATGGAAAAATTGGACGAAGCAGAACAGTATTCACAAAAGGCAATTAATTGTTTATATGACCATGATAATGCAAACCAATACATAAAAGATATGGCACTTTTAGGTGATACTTCTATAATCACTCCACAAAGTATAGAAGCGGTAAAAGATAGAATTGCAATTGATAAAGGTAATTGTCTTCAAACTTTGGCTAGAATTTATTTCAAAAAAGGAAACTTGAATGAAGCAATATTATTGGAGAAAGAAAATGGAAATCTAATAAAAGCACGGAATGATGATGAAATGTATTCTGTTCACCTCCTAACATTATCACAATACTATCAAGAAAATCATCAATATACAGAATCTATATCATGTTGTGAACAATGTATAGATATTGTTAAAGAAACTAACAGCCAATTATTAGGCTTGGCTCGTCAACAAATGGCAATAATATATACAGAGATGGAGAAGCAAGAACAAGCTATGCGTTTTGCTGAAGAATCTGCCTCGATATTAAACTCTCCGAATTTTAAAATAGAAAAAATAATTGGATCAACTAGTTTGGCATATTTTTACTATAAATATGGTAAATATGATGACGCCGAAAACATTCTGGCAACAGCATTAGGCACTATACAAGATACCATAAAGCAAGTTATGTGTAGTATGACACCAGAGCAAAAACAAAGGTTTTGGAATAAATATGATTACAATTTCTTGATGTATCGTAACATTATTTGGAAGTCAAATAAAAAAGATGAATATATAGGAAGGTTGTACGATTTTACACTGTTTTATAAAAATTTGTTATTAGACACAGGATACAGAAGAGAACATGATGATTTGTCCCGTTTTGAAGTGACTTGGCAAGAGATTCAGAAAAAACTAACTAATCAAGATATTGCTATTGAGTTTATATCAGTTTCGGAAGATGATAGAGAACACTATACATATCTTGCAATGGTAATAGATAACGTATGCAGAAATCCAAAGTTGATAACATTGTATAGTGAATCTGACTTGATAGAACTTCGTCAAAAAGATAGTCGCAGTGTTAATGATATAGTTGGAGAACTAATTTGGAAACCAATACTTAATCAATATAGTAAGGTGCAAAATATCTTTTTCTCGGCTGATGGTATCTTTCATATACTTCCGATAGAATATTTTAATTTTGATAGCACAAGGAATCTGTTTGATCATTATAATGTTTATAGACTATCCTCTACAAAGGAACTTGTTGCTCTGAGGGACGCTCATATGTTCAATAGTGTAGTTTTGTATGGTGGCCTTGAATATAATGCGGATTATGAGGATACATCGGAATTGATGGAAAAGATTGCTAAACGAAGTGGCTTTGAACCATTGCATAATACTTTAATAGAAGTACAAGAGATTGGATCATTATTGTCAGAGAAGAATGTTGCGACAAAATTGTATCTGGGCGAGAAAGGAACGGAAGATAGTTTCAGGAAACTATCTGGTCATAATATTAGTGGGCTTCACATGGCTACTCATGGTATGTATATTAGCATTAATGATGTCGCAAAAAAAGGAAATAAGAATATGTTTACTTTTTTAGAGTTCCCTTCGAATGAGAATGATCCTGTCAAAGAAGATATGTCTCTCACTCATTCATTCTTGGTTTTGGCAGGTGGGAATCATCTTTCTCAACGGGAGGCAATATCTGGAAATAATGATGGAATACTAACGGCCAAAGAAATTTCCCAGCTTGACTTAAAGGGGCTCGATCTTGTTGTACTTTCCGCATGCCAAACGGCGTTAGGTGATGTTGACAACGAGGGTGTCTTTGGCCTTCAGCGTGGCTTTAAGAAAGCAGGGGCTAAGACAATCCTAATGAGTCTCGATAAAGTTGATGATGAAGCGACTAAAATATTAATGGTTGAGTTTTATAAGAACCTAATGAGTGGAAAAACAAAACTTTGGTCACTCAAAGATGCACAAAAGCATCTTCGTCAAATTGATAATGGGAAATACAATAAGCCTGAGTATTGGGCTTCATTTATTATGTTGGATGGTTTAAATTGATGATAATGATGGTCAATAATTGTTTTGTTTATACCTTAAGAATTAAGTGCTCGATTCTTATTTTGTTATTCAGTATTTTTGTGCCTTCTTTTTCTCAAGTCACGAAAGACGTATCAGAATTGGTAGATAGCGTTTTGCTAAACGATAGTCTTGCAGCTTATTATGAAGAAATAGGTAATTTGAGAAAAGCGCAAGAATATGCAGCAAAAAATGTCGAAATTAATAGCATTGTCGGAAAAAAGACTGTACCATATGCTATTTCCACATTAAAACTAGCACGATACATTTTCCCAAATGAAGGGGACTATGATAAAGAATTATCGATGGAAGGACTATCTATACTACAAGATTCATTGGGGCCAAAATCATCAACTTATATAAACTATTTACTTGAATATGCATGGCGACAATATAAATATGATCAATTGCAAGAAGCTTGTACTATAGTCAGAAATGCTGCAGAAGATAGTTATAATGGTGATGAAATCTATTTAGGATATCTGTATTATTCTTGTGGGCATTTTTTTAAAGAAGCAGAAGAATTACAAGAAGCAAGAAAGTATGCCCAAAAAGCAGTGACTTTTTATGAAGAAAAAGGAAGATGTTCTGATAAATATTATCCTTTGGCATTAATTGATTTAGCATTTTTAGGCGCTCCAGATCTAGAATTTACTATAACATATCTTACAAAGGCAAAAGAGTCTATAGAACATTATAAGGGAAGAGAAACTACTGAATATTTGGATGTTATTCTAGATTTTTCCTATGTCTATAGATCTGCAAAACAATTGGATAAAGCCCTTGAATATGCTCAACAAGCTAAAATGGTTGGAGAAACAATAAAAGATATTGATAATTCTTCGTATCTTTATACATTAGAGTATGTAGCCAATCTGTATTCAAATCAAAAACGATATAAGGACGCGATAACTTATGCAGAAAAGTGCCTATCATTAATGAAAGAGGACAAGGGATTCTCTATAGAAGACAGATTGCCAGCAATAGATAGTCTTGTTGTATATTATATGAACATTACAAATGAAGAAAAGACCAACTTATATTATGATAGAATCAAATTATATGCCAAAGAAGCATACCTCATTAGGAAGAATTTAAATATTGCTGGTGAGGAAATGACAAAGAATCTCTTTTGTTTGTTACTGATTAATGATCGTCTGGGAAAATATGATGAATGTGAAGAGAACGTAAGAGAATTAGAAACAATATACGGTGATACATTTTCTACACGATGCACATTTTATTATGATGCTATGGGGATTTTAATGAATTCTCTTTTTTATAGAAAAAAGTATAAGGAATCGCTTGATGTTTCAAAGAAGGTATATTCAAGCTATATGAAACAATTTGGTGATGATAGTGAGTTCCTTGCTGATTTATATAAAAAGCAAGCATATAATTATACATATTTGGGAGATTATGATAATTATCATGACTGCTCTATAAAAGCATTGGAAATAATAAAGAGATTGTTTGGTGAGATAAGCTCAAAATATTTAAAAGATTTGAGTACAGAAGCGAACCATTTCTGTAATATAGGCTTTACAGAAGAATCATATGTGATGTTTAAAAAAGGAGCAGATATAGCTCAAAAACTATATGGAAGAGTCCATTTGTTATTTGTCTCCAATTATTTGTCAGCGATGTCATTATGGGAAGAAGAAAGAGGGGAACTATTTGATGATTACCAATTTGAAGACCTGTATCGTTTTATAACGTTTTATAGGATAATAACTGAAATCAATAATAATCAAATTGATTTATCCACAATAATGGATGGCATGAATGCATATTTGCAAGCAGCATTACCCAAGATCCTTTGTAAAAGTAAAGATGATACGACAGGCTACAAAGCCCTTTATAACAGTTTTTTGCTAATAAAAGCAAAAATACCAAATGTTGAACAATTGAAATCTCAAATTCAAGAAGAATTAGGAGAAAACTCAAGGCAGATATTTGAGGATTTTTGCAGTACAAATAGCGCATATCTTAATGCTCAAGCTAATTCCGAGCCTACAGTTGTAGATTCTTTATATAAGAGAATTAATGAAAATGTAGATGTCCTTTCAAGGCAATCCTTGGCATTTGAAGCTTTTTTGGAGAAAGAAATAACTGTTGAAAATATTGGAACAAGACTTCTAGAGAGCGAAGTCGTTATCGATTATATTCCGTTAAAAGATCATGGGGATAATGATTTAATAGTTATACTTGATAATAAAAGATTGTGTCCTATTTTTGTTCCTGTTACAAATCTGTCTGAACAAATAAAGCAGATCTGTAGTTCATATACAACAACATATTTCTTTATTGATAATGATTCTATTATATCTAACCTAAACATTGATTCATACAAAACAAGATGTATTGTTGGATACGACCTATCCATTGAGCATATTATGAACAGAGAAGAAAAGAATATAGCTTTTAGTACAGAATCCATAAAACTAACAGACGCAGATGTCTCTAATATCTTCACATCCGCTTGTAATGAATTTGAAAGAGGTATAAATTTGTATAATAAGAAGCAATATCAAAAAGCAATAACAGCCTTTTATCTGTGCGATTCACTCATGTATATTGCAAAGGGAGAAAGCAGTAATTATTTTGGATATGGGGAAAGATGGATAGCAAGTTGCCTTCATAAAATGGGTAATGATAGTATTGCCAAAAGATATAGTCAATATTATAATCTTCCCCCCATTGATATGAGACAAACTGTACTATCAGATTCAATTTTAGATATAGCAGGATATCTGTATGATAATGGAAATAAGAATGAATCTTTAGAAAAGTATCTTGAAGCATCTAAATTTGAAAAAGCAAATGTTGGGAAGAATAGTTATTGGTATGCTAATACAATAAGTCATTGTGCGGAAATCTGTAATGAAATAGAAGATTATGAAAGAGCTATAGAACTTGAAATGGAGGCCTTAAATATTAGGAAACAGTCACTAGGTGTAGATCACATAGATTATTATTGGTCATTAAAGAATTTGTATCATTCATATTCTGCATTGAAACTATTTGAGGAAGAGAACAAATATGGAGGATTATTAGTTGATTATATGGAAAAACATAAAGAGATATTGGGCTCAGAATTATTGCTTTATCCAATATACAACTCTGCATTGGCTAAAATTAATACGGATAATAAGCAGCATCAAAAAGCACTTTCATTTATAATGAAGTCGATAAATTCAGCAGATTTGTTAATAGACTATCCTCCTGCATATATGAATATATACTATAAAGCGATTATGGGATTAGGCCTATTAGGTCAGGATAGTTTGTCTTTTGAATTATGCAAGAAAATTATACCCTTTTATGAAAATAATTCAGAAGAGCTATTGAATCCTAATGAGTATTTTGAAATACTATTATTTGCAGCTAATCATTATTATAATCAAGGTGATTACATAACCACAAGTGTTTATCAAGAAAGGGCTTTGGATAAAATTAGAGACAAAGATAATCTTTTGTATGGAACGGCGTTAAGTAATCTTGCTTTGACTTATTGTGAACTCGGTCGTATAGATGCTTCTGTTAAACTTGCGGAAGATGCGCTTGGTTTAGTTGATTCTATTCAATATGTAGATGAATATGCTAAAAGATTGTTAAATCTAGCCCATTGCTATGCTATTGCGAACAAACCAAAAGATGCATTACGCTGTGGAAAGAAATGCTATAATTTTTTATATAATTACTATGGTTTAGATAATAATCAAACAATTGTGGCTGCAAATAATCTCGCATCATATTACAATGATTTGGGCTATCATGATGAATCCGGTCGTTTATTATTCACTATCATGGAATACGCCGAAAAAGATGAGGTAAAAAATGGTGAAATATTGGGCTCCATATACAATAATATTGCAATGAATTGGCATGGAAAAGATTTTGATGTAAAGGAAAGATTAAAGTATATAGCGAAGTCATATGAAATTAGGAAAAAAATTCTAGGTGAGCACGATTTGTACACAATTCAGTCACTTTATAACAAAGGTAGATTTTTACTCGATTTAGAAGATATTTCAGAGGGTATTGCATGTATAAGGGAGGCATTAGATCAGACGAAGAAAATAATAGGAGAAAAGAATCTTCGTTATATAGAAATGATGAAAATATTGCCTGAAATCTATGGAAAGGGTGGCGATTTGAAACGCGCATTAGAAATCGAGGAAAAACGATTTGAGTTAATAAAGGGAATTGTAGATGATAATAATATTACGTATTTACAAGTATTAGATAATTTGACGGAATTATTTTTTTATATGAATGATACGTTAAAAATGTACAATACAATTATTCGTGAATCGAGAAATTATCGTAAAATGGTTATTTCAGATTTTCCAAACTATACTTCAATAGAGAGGGCTAACTTTGTGGGTAGGATGGGGAGATTTTTCGATTGGCTATTCCCTCTAATATGTTATTATAAGCATAATCCAGAATTATGCTCAGAGTATTATAATGCTTTATTGCTAAGAAAGGGCATATTACTTAATTCAGAAATTGAATTTAGTCGCTTAATAAGGGAGAGTGGAAACTCTACGCTTTTAAGTAATTATAACGATTTAATAGCAAATAAGAATTTGCTAAACAAACAATTTCAATTGCCTATAGAGCAACGAGTTTTCGATATTGATTCATTGAAACACATTATCAATGAAAAGGAAGAGTATTTGGTTTCTGCATCAAAAGAATATGGAGATTATACTAATCGTTTTAGAACTAATTGGAAAGATATTAGAGACAAATTAAAAGAAGGAGAATTGAGCGTGGAATTTGTTGAGTTCTATGATACTTGTGCAATTCAGAATAGAATATATTATGCGCTAGTCATAAGTAAATTCTCAGAAAGTCCGGAACTCGTTCCTTTATGTACGGAACAACAGATTCATGAGGTCGTAAATAGTGATAATTCTAGAGAATTGTATCAATTAATATGGAATCCTATACTTCAGAAAAGCAAGAACGTTAATACATTATTCTTTTCTCCAGCTGGCATCCTAAATAATTTAGGCATTGAATACGTTGATATTAATGAATATGAGAATATCTCGGATAAATATGCGATATACAGATTATCATCAACACGAGAAATTGTAGAAGATCAGGAGGCAGCCTGCAAATCTGCTGCTCTTTATGGAGGATTGGATTATTCTGTTGATACGGATATCTTACTTGCTCAAAACGATAGATCTGGAGTAGACGCTAGTTCTTCTGTAATGTATAGAGGATTATCGGATTCGTTGTCTGTGAGAAACAGTTTTGAGCCACTTTATAATACTAGAACAGAGATAGCTGAAATTGACAAGACTTTAAAGAAAGGAAATGTGGCAGTCTCTATGTATAGTGATACTTTTGGAACAGAAGAATCATTCAAGGCACTTTCAGGCAAAGGCATGAACCTTATACATTTGGCAACACATGGTATGTATATTGGAGCTTCTGAGGCTGAATCAAAGAAGAGAGAAACCAATCTGTCATTTATCCAATTAGACGATAATGGAGGTGGTCTGATCCAAGAGGACAAATCTCTTTCAAGATCCTTCCTGGTGATGTCTGGCGGTGATATGCTACCAAGCCACAAGGAAGTTCCTGATAATTTGGAGGATGGAATTCTTACTGCGTCAGAAATCTCAAAACTTGACTTAAGAGGACTTGATCTAGTTGTCCTTTCTGCATGCCAAACGGCTTTAGGTGATATTGACAATGAAGGTGTATATGGTTTGCAGCGCGGTTTCAAGAAAGCTGGAGCAAAAACAATCCTCATGAGTCTCGATAAGGTTGATGATGAGGCTACTAAAATATTGATGGTTGATTTCTATAATAACTTAATGAGCGGTAAGTCTAAACATCAATCACTCAAAGATGCCCAGAAACATCTTCGTCTAATTGATAATGGGAAATACAATAAGCCGGAGTATTGGGCTTCGTTCATTATGTTGGATGGATTAAATTAGTGGTGGGAAATGATTCGTTATTTGTATTTCATTGGTAACGGTTTTGATTTGCATCATGGAATTCGAAGCAAATATACAGATTATGCCTATTGGCTGATTGACAATAATCTTGATTTATTTTACAAAATAGAGTCTGCGTTTGGATGGCCTAATGATGATTGGTGGGGTGATTTTGAAAACAAAATTGGAGAAATCTCTATAGAAGAATATACAAATGATATGTGCAGAAATTATGCACCAGATTATGGCGCAGAAGATTTCCACGAGCGAGATCGGTTTGCTGCAGAGTTTGAAATTGAGAGACAATTGACAGAGTTGTTTGAGTCTATTCGGAATTCTTTCCACATCTGGGTGTCTAAATTAGAATCAGCAAATAGTGAAAAAAGGATAAGTATGAAAACAGAAGATTCATACTTCATCAATTTCAATTATACTCCTACGCTTGAAAGTCTCTATAATGTTAATAAGAGCAATATTTTATATGTTCATGGTAAAGCCAATAGGGACAAAACATTGATATTGGGACATGGTAAAACTCTGGAACAAATAAATAATGAATTAAATAAGACTGCATCAATTAAGGAACAGTGTGATGAACGAGATGATAGTGGCTATTTTTATGATCGTGCTATAGAGACTACGATTGATGTAATTGCCAAGCAAAGAAAGAACGTAGAAGGAATTATCGCCCATAATGAGAACTTGTTTAATAAGTTTATCAATGTAACTGATTTTTTTATTTACGGCCTTTCGTTTTCTTCTATTGATCTTCCATATATAAGAAAAATGTTTGACGTGTTTGATAATGACGACGTGATAATCCATATAAGTTATTATAAAGATGAGGATTTGCAGAAAGCGAAAACCTTTATCACAAATGAAAGAATCAAAGATACATGCGTGGAGTTTATTAAATTGGATAGTATTGTGGAAAAGGCTCATACTATGACTCAAGTGCCCAAAAGCCAAGATTCTTGAAGAAGAGTTGATATTAAAAAGGGGCTATAGCCCCTCCGATTTACCTGCTCGTAACCCTCTCATAATACTCTTAATAACGACTTTTCCATCTTTCAAAGTGCTGACATAAAAATCTGGAGTCTATAGCCATCCGAAATGACATAAGATGTAGCCCCGATAGGCTAAGTCAGCAAGTGCAAATAGCACATCATGGTGGCAGGTCACGAACCGCCCAATCTTTTGAAAAGAAGACTGAGCTTTTCTAAAAAACTCAGTCTATAAAGAACAACTTTTCTTCATATCTTGTATTTTTATTTAAGTAAATCTAGCATTAAGAGGAATCGAACCTCTTAGGTTGCTAACCTGGCACCTTGCCAATGGTTGTGCAAAAGTATGAAAAAAAACTATTGGTTGTATCTTTTTCAGCCAGTTTTTTATTTCTTCTTCAATTTATCTATGATTTTTTGTGCTTTTGCAGCGATTGGAGTATCAGGATTATCCTTCTCCAGTTTTTCTAAGATGGGGATGGCTTTGTTTATCTGATCATCTTTGATATATGCAAGAGCAAGATTCTGGGCTATGTCGTTGGCATAGGATGAATAGGTGAAATCGGAATCGAGAGAAGCGTAGATTGGCTCCAGTTCTTCGATGATGTCGCTGACGTTTCGCTGTTCCTTTATATTATTAAATAAGGTATAGAGATGAGCAACGGTGACAGAATCAACTTCATCGCCACGAGAGTATTCACTCATACGATATTCTGAATAGTAGGGTGAGACGATGGCGGAAAGGTCACGATATCTTTTCTCTTTATAGACTCCAAAGATGATAACGAATAGGGCTGCTATTGAGCATGCCCATAGCATAATGGAACGGGCTCTGTTCTTGGTGTTCTTTTGAATGAGTACTTTTTCTTTTTCAGCTTCTTGAGAGCGAATACCTTTGATGAGTGATACCGTAGCCAGAACCTGAGCACGGAGTTCTGGGTCTGCTTTGATTTCTTCTTTGAAAGCAGTCTCTTCCTCTTCTGTCATCGTACCACGAATGAAAGAATCTATTCGCTCGTCGATAGTCTCTTGCTGTATATCGTTATACTTATCCATAAATCTTGTTCCTTAGTTCGTTATATTTGTCCCTGAACTTCTTCACGCATTTGTACTTCTGTGCCTTGACAGAATTGGAATCAGAGAAGCTAAACATATCTGCAATGGTAGACGTTGAAAAGTCGTCCCAGTAGTATCCATGCAAGATGTTTTTGCATGTGTCTGTCATCGAAGCAATGATATTGTTGACGAGCAGTTCCATGCGTATCTTCCTGTCTTCTTCCTCAGTATCCATGCAGAAGCCATAGAGCTCATCTATCTTGTCATCTCGAACAGTATTCTTGTTCGAGATTCTGTTTTCGTCAATGAGTGGCATCACCTTGCTCTTCTTGCCAATGAACTTCAGGGTCTGATTAATACATACCTTCATGAAGTATGTGCCTAATGAACTAGTAAGAGTTGTAAGTTTGCCTTCTTGGACATTTAAGAATATGGCTTTGGATGCTTCCTGAAAAATGTCATCAAGATCATCGTCTGAGACAGAATAGTTCTTTCTAAGAAATGTTAGGACTTTACCTCTTTCTCCTGAGATAAAGCGGTTCCATTCTCGATCTGTTGATGGGATCTCTTTTGCCATATTAGAAACTTGTTTCTGTTACCATATTCTGATTATTGGGCCAGAAGCCTCCTTTCATGATAGAGGCCTTGATATTACTCAGAAATTCATTCGCATTCGTAGAGAGGGGGCTGTTCTGTAACGCTTGAGCGATGTTGTAGGATAGGGGACCAAAGCGTTTATCTTTTACCTTAATCTCCATATTCACCTGATCTGGCCGGCATGCTTCAAGGTACATGACGTGCGACATCTTTGCTGAGGCTTCAATCTTATAATGGGACTTTTTCTGGGCAGAAGGCTTGAATACCTTATTATTATATGTGAAGCCAACCTTAGTGCCTCTTACTGTTTCATCGTTTGCTCTCGATGAAGTGCCAGCATGACAGGCATCAATGACCACATATAAGAAACCTCTGGGGCCAATCTTTTCTCGTAGTTTCTTAACATAATGGTTCAGTTGGTCATCAAGAAGATGTTTTTTTCCTTCATATACATCTTTCTTATATAGCTTGTAAGCATCGATAGGGATAATGGCCTCATCCCATCCGTCTTCCTCATCGCCATTCATATCTTCTACAGGCTGGCCATGAGTCGAGAAGTGGAGGTAGACGATATCGCCTTTCTTGGTCTGCTTGGTAAAGGTAGAAAGCTGGTTGATGATATTCTGGTATGTGGCCTGTTCGTCTAAGAGCGTGGTTAAATAACAACCTTGTTTTTTCAGAATTGGGCTTAAAAGACGGATATCTTCAGCTCCATTGATGTTGTTCCATTGATAACCAGTCAGTGCTGTGTCATAATGGGAGATGCCCACCATGAAAGCCCTTTTCCGCTGGGCGTTTCCAGCGATTATGCCTATGAAGAAAAGGCTTGTTAACAGCAGCAGTTTTCGCATCATCAACATATATTTTCGGCAAAAATACAAAAATAATTCGAAATAGCGGTTACCTTTTTCTTTTTTTCAGTATAAAGAGGCAAATAAACAACAAAATAATAACAATTTAAACATTAAACAAGATGAAAAAGTTTTTTGCACATTTCATGAGAATTATCCGTAAGTTCTGGTTTTTCCTGCTTATCATTGCACCAATCTCGCCAATCTTCTTTTTGGGTGTCCTCATCATTATGACAGTGATCTCAATGCTATGCTTTAGTGACCCAGTAGATGTTGAAAGTGCAGTTGAAGACCTTATGAGTCATTTCACGGAAGATGAACTGGAGATTATCTTTGCTGAAAAGGTGGATGAGAAAGTAAGCGATGAGGAGTATCTCGCTTTAGTTGCAAGATACCAGTGTTATGTCTGCCCAAAGAAGTTGGATAAGCTTACGACCTGGGTCGGATCAGAGAATTGCAAAGATTCATACGTCTATCAGTATGAGGTTAACGACAAAAATATTGAGTTCCATGATACTGATAAGCAAAAGGAATTGATCAAGAACAGCATCAATAAGAACAACGTTCAGACATTAAGACTGATAAACTCTGGCAAGGATGTGATTTTTAGATATACATATCGCAATGCAGGAACTGTAGAAGACGTTGTGTTCACACATGAAGAATTAGAGAATTTATAATTTTGGAAATAACAATTAAAATCAATACAATTATGGCACTATTTAGATTATTTGGCGACAAGAAGGTTGCAAACAGTGACGTGAATCCTGTAGAAATCAATGATGAACTGGAAGTGAACAATGAAAATGAGAATCCTGTAGAAGATCCGAAGGAGGAAGAAGGTAAGAAGAATCTTATTACAATTACCTGGGGAACGGGAATGCCTATCGATGTGATCTTCCACTACATTCACAAAAACTATGAAGAGGATGGCTATCAGGATGCCCTAATTAACTCAGACCCTAATTACAGGGAAACAAAGGAAGAGATTATCCTAAATGATCTGAAGATGCTTTTCATGCGTATCTCCCTCCGTTACAAGAATGACATCCGTGAGATTGATGTAAAAATCGATAATGCACAGAAGTCATTAGCCTTATCATCTGCCTCGATGCTGCAAGCCAGACGTGAAACCTACGAGGAGCACCTGAATGAGATACAGAGGATGCAAGAGAAACTGGAAGCAAAAGACCCCAAGATGATGACAATGATAGAATCCTATCGTCGTGGATTCCTCAAAGGTGTCGCAGCAGCAACTATCAACTTTATTAGTAATAACAATTAAAAACGATACGATTATGAAGACTTTAACAAACGTAGGTTGTTTCCTGATTGGATGGAACAAAGACATACTGAAAGAATGTGGTGAGGCCAGTTATCGCCAATTCTTAAAACTGATCTCTGCTGTAAGCATCATGATACTACTTTGGGGTACAATCGGATATTGTTTGGCAGAAAAATATATTATCATTGAATCCTGGGTAATGAAAATATGTGTTTCAATAGCATTTATGTATATCGTTCTTTGTATAGAAAGAATCATCATCTTGAATGTTGGCAAAGCCCGCCTGATGTCAGTAATGAGAGTTTTGCTTGCATTATGTATGGCTTTTCTAGGCTCATGTATTTTTGATCAGATGTTCTTTGCAAATGATATTAAGCAGACGATACAAGAGCATCGTGAGGATGTAAAAATAGCGACGATAAAGAAACAAATGTCGATTTATGAGAGTGATGAGAAGCGTATCAAGCATGAAATGGATTCATTGAGCAAATCTACTTTGACATTAAATGAAGAGTTGCAAAAGAGACCGACTATCGATATGACGGATGTAACTACAGAAACTCGTATGGTTGGAAGAGATGAAAACGGGAAACCGGTTTATGAGAAGACAACAACAGTGAATAAAAGAAAAATGCCTAATCCATTGGCTGCACAATTGAACGCTAATAACGAACAGATTAAGATATATCAGAATCAATTAGAGCAGATTCGTCAAGACAAGAAAGATATATCTATAAAAGTCGGTAATGATATAGACTCTCGTCCTCTCGGATTTATTGAAGAATTAGAGGCAACTGTGAAGGTTGTTTCCAATAGTTGGGTATCTTTAGTATTTTACTTGATTCTGTTTTGCTTCCTTACCTTCTTGGAATTGTTTGTGCTGACAATCAAAATGGGAGAGAATAAGTGTGATTATGAGTTGATCGTTGAGAATCAACTTAATCTAAAGAAGAACCTGATGGAGCAGACAACGCAAAGTCTGATGATTAAGAAAGTAGCATAGTATTAACAATTAAACAAATTACAATTATGGCAAGAGATTTTTATGATGACTCTTATGAAGAGTATGATGAGTATGAGGATAACTCTTACGAGTGTGGTGGATATGAGTGGACGGAAGAAGATTCCTGGGACGCTCTGACAGACGGAATGTATGGCGAAATGCCAAGAACCCCTTGGGAGTATGATGCAATGATGGATGCACTGGGCTATTAATATATAATAAGGTGTAGCTATGGATCAGAAACTAAAGGACATGATTTCAAAAGAATTGGAGCAGTTTCATTGCTCCATTCTTTTGGACGAGGTAAAGGAAAAGGTGCGTAGGCTGAAGGCATACGGAGTGGAGAGTGTTGATATAATGGCAGCAATGAATGAGGAGGAATTGTTTCCACAGTTGATAGTGACAGAAGATTACAAGGTTGTGTTGGCAGGTGAAAAATCCATAGAGGTTGAAATGGAACCTTTGGTAAAGTCTGTTTATCTGCTGTTCCTTTCTCATCCAGAAGGTATTATACTCAAGTGTCTCCCAGATTATCGTAAGGAGTTAATGAGCATTTATTTGTTGTTACGACCGTATGGCCTTACAGATCGAGTTAGGAAAAGTATCGTTGACGTAACCAATCCAACACAGAACTCTATCAATGAGAAATGTGCCAGAATTAGGAAGTGTTTTTCTTCGCTTTTACCTAATAGTGTTGCCAGATACTATGCCATATCAGGCAAACGTGGTGAAGCCAAGAAGATAGACCTTGTTCGAGCCAATGTGATATGGAAATGCAAATTGCCAAGTTCGCAAGACTTGTGAACGAAAAACGTTTTGTCAATTGAGTTATAAGAACTATTTTTGCAATCAAAAAGAATTTAGATTATGAGTATCGGAATCATCATCGCAACAGTTATGTTTTGCTTTTACCTCTTTCAATATATTTCGGAGAAGGAGAAAGCAAAGGAGGAAGAACGTTCCTATGAAAGTCTTATGGAAAGAAGTGACAAGGAGAATCATGAAGAGGAAAAGCCTATGGCTACGAAGAGTCTAGTGAAAGGTGTGCTGAAACGGATAGGGTGTGAGACAGAAGAGGATGATGGTGGCCTCATTCGCTTTAACTATCAGGGGGAGAATTTTATTATCCATGCAAATGAGAGTAGCCCATATATTATTATCTCTGACGTTTGGTGGTATAGTATCTCAACATTCTCTGATCTGGAAGAGTTTGCAAGACTACAGAAAGTGATCAATGCAGCAAACAGGGATGGGTCTTATACGATTTTCTATACGATTTCGAGAGATTCGGATGAGATAGTGGTTCATACCAAGCGTAATGATCTGTTTATTCCTGAGATACCAAATATTGAAGAGTATCTGGTTTCCTTACTTGATGGCTTTTTCAGAGTCCAGAGGTTCGTGCATATAGAGTTAGAGAAGTATAAATTGGCTGAAGAACAATTATAGATACATGATTATGACAGATTACGAGTACATTTTAAAACAAGTGAAGCTCTTCCATTATAAAGGATGGGAGGATGGTGAGTTAAGGAAGTGTGTGGATATGTTGCCTAACCTTTCGAGGCAGGAGTTGGTGTCGTTGTATAGAAGTCGATGGACTGCTGATGATAAGACTTTTAGGGAGGCTGTCTTTAATGTTCTCTTCGAAGGTAAGGCTGGCAAACGAGAAGAACGTATCAAAAACTTGGATACGGACGCGTTGATTGAAGAGTTCCAAGATAAGCAAAGTGGCAACGTATCGTTGATTCGGAAAGAGATGCGAGAACGTTACAAAGCCAACAGGGATAGGCAGAAGATTGCCATAGCCTTTAACAATGCTACAAAGAGTGATCAGCAATGGGTGAAGTGGCAAATCCGCAAGGAGCGCTATGGTAGCTCAGGGAACAATAACTATCAGTGGAAGAAATAATGAGGAAGTTTTTGTTTGGTGTCATTGTAGTGATTATTGTTGGAATAGTCGTTGTGGCTCTTCCGAAGCATGCGAAGGAAAAAGAAAGTGACTATCGGGATGAAGGGAAAACCGAAGAAGTAGTTGATGACAGCGATGAGTTCACTATAGAGCTGTTATCAGATAAGGACATCTATTTCAAAGCTGATACGACACTACCGAATATCCCGCTCATCAATGATATGCTGGATGTAGCAAACAGCTTTGCTATCATGAGGGCCGCATATTGTGATGCAGAATTGTGGTTTCGATTTAATATGAGTGTTAATGATGAGATTGGTAGTCTTAAAACGGACATCATCAAGGATAAGGCTATCCGGACTGCTGCGGAGAAATATGTGAAAGATCTCGTAAATATATTGCCAAAAGGTACCATCCTGGAAAAACCAGATAGCATATTATGGGATAAGGTGTGGAAAGCCTATATGACCTATGGGGACAAACTCTCCAGTCGTTTCGCTTTGGATCATTACGGAAAAATCACAAAGAAGGATGTCGTTAATTATATGGCCATAAGGCAGTTCATACCCAATTATGATTCTATCTATAACTTGCGACATAACCAGTCAGAAGAGAATGAGCGCTATCTGTTGATGATGGCAGAACAAACGCCGAACTTTGACAGAGAATGTCTCTATACGGTGGAGTATGCTCATCAGCGCCGACACGAAGAACCACATAATGCTATCCCAATGCTGGAGAAACTAATGGAATCAGGTAGGTTCTCCCGTTATCTGCATGAAGTCTGGCGCACATGGCGATGTCTGAGACAGGTAGCAGAAAGTCCGTCACGCGATGGTATGATTCTGAACCTGGAGTATAATAAGATGCGCTATCGCTGTATGAATACCATTCTTCGGCAGATAATCAAGAATCCTAAGGATATATATGCTATCAACGACTTCTGCTTTCTGGCAACGTATGATAACATTATCCGGTATAGCGACTATATGTTTGGCAATTCTGCACCATTGGAACAGATGATGTTATTCCCAGAGATTCAGGAAGAATAATAATTCCCCTCGCAAGGCTTGCGAAGATTTGGAGGAATCAGGAAAGTTTGCTAACTTTGCAGGCAGAATGATAGAACAGCGACAGATGACGCCTGAGGAGAAGGCTCTGGAGGTGAGAATACTGACGGAGCAACTGATGGCAGCAGGACGGAAGGACCTGCTGCTGAAGGCTATCGGCGTGCCGTTGTTGGAGGAGTTGCGCATAGAGGCTGCGAAGGGAAAGTTGTCGCGTCTGGTGATAACGGACGACTACAGGTTCGTGCTCGAAGACTATGATCGGATGGAGGTGGAGTTGCAGCCTGTGCATAAGGCCGTCTATCTGCTCTTCCTGGCGCATCCTGAGGGTATCGAGTTCAAGCGTCTGGCGGAGTATCGCGAGGAGCTGTTGGGGTATTACCTGAAGACGGCAAGGATGATGGACAAGGAGAAGATCATCGAGAGCGTGGACCATCTGGTGAATCCGCTCGATAATGCCATCAACGAGAAATGTTCGCGTATCAAGAAGACGTTCCTCGAGTTGATGGATGAGTATACGGCGAGCTATTACTTCATCAGCAGTCATACGCAGAAGCATTTCGCTGGACGTGTGTGGTATGAAAGGCTGAAGGTGATTACGCTGCCCAGAGAATTGGTAGTTAGAAGAAGTTAGAAGTAGTTAGAAGAAGATAGAAGGAGATAGAAGAATATGGGTGAGGAGATTATTCCGTTTTTCAATGATGTGAAGGACCAGATGCAGGGCATCATCAAAGTGGTGGGCGTCGGAGGCGGCGGCTGCAACGCCGTTAATAATATGTATAAGGAGGGCGTTGAGGGTGTGACGTATGCCGTCTGTAATACGGACAGTCAGTCGTTGTCGCGCTCGCCTGTACCGTATAAGATTCAATTGGGTGCCGGCCTTGGGGCAGGTGGCAATCCTGTTAAAGGACGCGAGGAGGCTGAGACGAATATCAACGACATCGTGCAAATGCTCTCTGACGGTACGAAGATGGTGTTTGTGACGGCTGGTATGGGTGGAGGCACTGGTACTGGTGCAGCGCCTGTGGTGGCTGGAGAGGCTAGGTCGATGGGCATACTGACCGTTGGCGTGGTGACTATTCCTTTCTATTTCGAGAAGAAACGAAAGATCATCAAGGCACTGAAGGGTGTAGAGGAACTGCGTAAGAACGTGGATGCCCTGCTGATCGTGAACAATGAACGTCTCTGCGACGTGTATGCCGATGCGGATATCTCGATGAAGGAGGCTTTTCTGAGGGCGGATAATATCCTGATGGATGCGGTGAAAGGTATCTCGGAACTCATCACACTGCCCAGCGACGGAGGTATCAAGAGTGACTTCCGCGATGTGGAGACCACGATGAGAAACGGTGGTGGCGCTATCATGGCGATGGGAAGGGCCAGTGGGGAGCATCGTGTGGAGAAGGCTATTATGAATGCTCTCGACTCGCCGCTGCTCTACGGTAATGATATCGGCAAGGCCAAGCGCATACTATTTAATATCTACGCGAGCGACGAGCATCCAATCTTCGTGAGAGAACTGCAGGAGATCGATGACTTCTTTGACCAGCTGGATCCGAATATCGATGTCATTTGGGGAACGGCTACGGACGACTCGCTGGGTGAGGATGCGAAGGTGACCATCCTGGCGACGGGTATGGAGGATCATCTGGAAAAGGAGGTCCAGATGGATGTGCATAGTAATGAGGACGACTACTATGAGGAAATCATCAAGAAACTCTACAGACCTGTGGTTAAGCCTACGATGGCAGGTGCAATCCAGCAGGAACTGGAATTCGAGGTAGAACCAGCGCCAGAACCTGAACCTGCGGACCCAGAACCTGAGCCAGTTGAAGAGGAAATAGAAGAACCAACGATGTTGGATAAGTGGAAACAGTGGTTGAATAACCTGATCAAGGACGTCGCAGAATAACGTAGCGACGCGATGACCGCGCTTATCCGAGGGTGATGGTTTCGACCTCGACCTGTTCGTGGAGGAAGAGTTGTGCGGACTCCTTGAACTTATCGGGGTTTTCGGTGGTGAGATAGTGGACGTCGGCACCCTTGGAGCACTTGGCTTCCATCTGGGGGTGACGATCGAGATAGGACTTAAGGCTCTCAGCGACGTATTCGCCCTGAGGGATGACGCGCACACCTGCAGGGAGGTATTTCAGGATCTTCGGCATCAGCAACGGATAATGGGTGCAGCCGAGGATGATGGCATCGATGGCAGGATCGAGGCGCATAATCTGATCGATGCGCTTCTTCACGAAATAGTCGGCACCAGGAGAATCGGCCTCGTTGTATTCGACGAGGGGCACCCAGAAGGGACAGGCGACACCAGAGACCTGGATGTCAGGATACAGCTTTTTAATCTCGAGGTTATAGCTCTCGCTCTTGATGGTGCCCTCGGTGGCGAGGACGCCCACGTGACGGCTTTTAGTGAGGTCGCCGATGACTTCTGCTGTAGGACGGATGACACCCAATACTCGACGCTCTGGATCGATCTGTGGAATGTCGTTCTCCTGAATGGTGCGCAAGGCTTTTGCTGAGGCTGTGTTACAACCCAGAATGATGAGGTGGCAACCCATCTCGAAGAGCTTGATGACTGCCTGGCGCGTGAACTCATAGACCACATCGAAACTGCGTGGGCCGTAGGGGGCACGGGCATTGTCGCCCAGATAGAGGTAATCGTACTGGGGAAGCAGCTGACGGATACCGTGCAGGATGGTCAGTCCGCCGTAGCCGCTGTCGAAGATGCCGATAGGACCTGGGGCTTGGGTCATTTCGCGAGCGCTGCGATGACTAATTCGTTGATGTCTTCGCCCATCTCAGGATTGATGAAGGGACAGGCGTTGGAGTCGGTATTGACGACGAGAGCGAGACCGCGTTCGGCAGCAATCTTGGCGATGGCTTCAGAGAGTCGCACCTTCAGCGGCGCCATTGCCTCGGCTTCGGCTTTTGCAAGCTGCTGACGGCTCTCTTCCTTGAAGGCGATGTTTTTCTCCATCAGTTCCTGAAGCTCGGTCTGGCGCTTCTGCAGGATGGTCTTGGGAAACTCACGCTGACCTTCGAGGAACTCTTCGTACTTGCGGTTGAACTCCTCTTCGACGCGTTTGGTCTCGGCCTGATACTGCGCACGGAGATCGGCCATCTGTTTCTGAATGACAGCGTACTGCGGCATCGAGGTCAGAGCGGTCTCATAGCTGAGCCAACCAAAACGGATAGGTGCTTTTGCCTCTTCTTCTTGGGCAAAAGCAGTGAATAGTGAACAGTGAATAGCGAATAGTATTGCTACCATTCTTAATGCGATGATGGTCTTCTTATTCTTCATATCAATATCACTATTAACTATTAACTAATCACTATTCACTATTAACTATTCACTAATCTTACTTCAGTCCCAGTTTGGTCTTGACCTGAGCGGTGACATCGGAAGACAGCGTGGTGCTGATGTAAGGGATACCTGCGTTCATCTCCATGATATAGACATAGCCGCCCTCCTGACCAACGGTTTTGATGGCCTCGAGAACTTTGGTGGTGATAGCCTGCATCTTATCAGAAGAAGCCTTCTGAAGAGCCTGCTGGTTGTCCTGATAGCTCTGCTGGATCTTGGTGTACATGTCCTGCAGCTCCTGGTTGCGACGCTGCTTGATGTTATCGGGCAGAGTGGCCTGCTCCTTGTCAAAAGCCTCAGCCTTCTTCTGCAACTCGTCCTGCATAGACTTCAGATCGGCCTCGTACTGCTGCTGCAGGGCGTCGATCTCGCTCTTAGCCTTAGTGTACTCGGGCATAGCCTGGATGATCTCCTGAGTGTTCACATGGCCGAACTTGGCCTGAGCATTGGCGGTGGTGAAACCGCAGATTGCGCAAATAGCGCAAAGAATAATCTTCTTCATTTCTAATTTGATTTATTAATTCTTAATTATTTTCTAGTATCCTAATTTCTTTAAGACTTCTGAACTGATGTCGATCTTGGGAGATCCGAAGATGATGCCGCTGTCGCTGGCACGATCGAGCACCAGCTGGTAACCACGTAGGTCGGCTACGTCCTTGACGGCGTTGTAGATCTCTTCCTGAATGGGCGACATCAGGGCCGTACGCTTCTTGAAGAGCTCGCCCTCAGGACCAAAGTATTTCTTCTTCAGGTCTGCGGCTTCCTTCTCCTTGGCAACGATGGCATCCTGACGGGCCTGCTTCTGTTCCTTCGAGAGGAAAACAACCTCGTTCTGGTAGTTCTTATAGAGGGTCTGTGCCTCGGTGGTAAGGGCATCGACTTCTGCCTGCCACTTCTTCGACACTTGGTTCAATTGCTCGTTGGCGCGCTCATAGGCGGGGATATTCTTCAGGATGTACTCCATATCCACCAGCGCGAACTTCTGGGCCATAGAGTGAAGAGTGAAGAGTGAAGAGTGAAGAATCATTAGCAATGCTAATGTCATCAGTCGCCTTACCATTAAATTCTTTTTCATTTCTTGCTATATTTATTTGTTAAGAAGAGATGGATTCACTTAAAATTCTTGTCCGAGGATGAAGTGGAAGTTGCTGCCTCCCTTCTTCTGAGCACCAGCGGCACTGGTATAGATGTTGTCGAAACCATACGCCCAATCGATACCCATCAGACCTACCATCGGCAGGAAGATACGTACGCCGAGACCTGCAGAGCGCTTCATCTTGAACGGATTGAAGTCCTTGGCCTGTGCCCAGGCGTTACCACCTTCGAGGAAGCCGAGGGCATAGATGGTGGTGTTACCCAGCATCAACGGATAGCGCAGCTCCAGCGTGAAGCGGTCGTAGGCATAGGCGTTGTATGAATCGATCTTGCTGCCGTTCATCATCTCTTCGTAGTATGATGACTGCGAGATAGAACCGTTGTCGTAGCCTCGGAGGCCGATGGTCTCCTCAGAGTAGCCGTAAGAGTAGCCGCTCATACCGTCACCACCCACATAGAAGGTCTCAAACGGTGAGCGCTTGTTCTTGTTGTAGGAACCCAGCAGACCCATCTCCACACGTGTCATCAGCACGAAGCACTTGACGTCGCCAGTAAGGGCGGTGAAGGTGCGTGACTTAAACTTCCACTTGTGGTATTCGATCCAGCGGTAGACGTCCTGCAACTCTTTCTCGTAGGTCGCAGACTTTCTGTCCTGTGCCAGTTTCGAGTAGTCCTTGCCGTCGAAGAGTGACCAGGGTGGCGTAAAGGTGACGGAGGCCGAGAACTCTGAACCGTGACGTGGGAAGAGCGGGTTGTCGGTAGAAGCACGCGACAACGTCAGACCCAGGTTGATGTTATTACAGTTACCGTTCTGGATATAGAAATAGCGCCAGTCGCGGAGCATATAACGGCTGTAACCGAGTGTGGCCGAGAGCTGGAAGTAGTCATCAGGCCAGCGCAGACGCTTACCCCATCCTAAGCTGAGACCGAAGACCGTCATCGTCTTGTCGTCATCCAGCATGGAGTCGTAGTTGTAGGAGAGGTTGTTGTAGATACCACTGCCTGTGCCGCCATACATGTTATACAACATCAGGTTGTTGTAATAGGCATTGTTGCGGTAGTTGCTGGAGATATCACTCTGCTTAGAGTAGAAGGCACCCAGACTGAGGGAGTTTGGACGCTTGCCGCCAAACCAGTTGGTACCGTAGTTGGCACTCAGCGAACTATAGTACGAACCGTTGGTCTGGAAGTTGAAGCCCAACTGCTCGCCGTCGCCGTATGGCAGGATGCCGCGATGCAGCTTGTTCTTACCGAAGAGGTTACGGATGGAGAAGTTATTGAACTTGATACCTACACGACCAATGATACCCGTCTGTCCCCAACCCAGCGAGAACTCCAGCTGGTCGTTGCTCTTCTGTTCGAGTTGCCAGTTGATATCCACAGTTCCGTCCTCACCGTTAGGCTTGATATCGGGATTGATCTTCTCGGCATCGAAGAAGCCCATGCTTCCGATTTCACGGACAGAACGTACGATGGCATCTTTATTGAACAGGTCGCCTGGCTTCGTACGGAGCTCACGACGTACTACCTCTTCATAAAGACGGTCGTTACCGTAGATGCGGACGTGGTTCAGACGGGCCTGAGGACCTTCCATGATACGCATCTCCAAGTCGATGGAGTCGCCAACGATGTTTACTTCTACAGGGTCGATGTTCGAGAACACGTAACCGTTGTTATAGTACCAGTTGCCGACGGCATCGTCGTCTTCCTTCAGACGCTTGTTCATCTGCTTTTGGTTGTAGACGTCACCCTTCTTCATGCCGAGGACATCGCTCAGACCTGGCATATTACCGATTCTGTTGGTGGGGTAGACGGTGTTTCCTACCCACGTGATGTTGCGGATATAGTATTTGTTGCCTTCGTCGACCTTCACGTAGACGTTCACGTGCTTATCGTCGAACTGCGAGATGGAGTCCTCGAGGATGGTTGCATCGCGGAAACCCAACTCGTTGTACTTCTCAATCAGTTTCTGTTTGGCCTCCTTATAGCGCTCGTCGGTGAACTTCTTGGCCTTGAAGAAGTTCGTGAGCTTTCCGGCTTCGTGAATCTTCCCGAAGGCACCCTTGGTGAACATCGAACCCTTGATCTTGTTGGTAGTCAGTTGCTCATTACCCTCAAAGATAATGTTACGGACCTTCATCTTGTCCTTCTTGTCGATATCGACATCGAGGATCACCTGACCTTTGTTCTTGGGATCGTCACGCTGGGTGATGTTGATCTCGGCGTTCTTGTAACCCTTCTCGTCGAAGTATTTCTTAGCCAGGATCTTCGCGCGGTCGATCATGTTGGGGGTAATCTGACTATTCTTCATGATACCCAGCTTGGCCTCCATGTCCTCACGCTCAGACTTCTTGATACCGATATAGTTGATGGTACTGATACGCGGACGAAGTGCCAGGGTGATGTGCAGGTAGATATTCGATCCGACGATAGAGTCAGCGCTGATCTTTACTTTTGAGAACAAACCGTGACGCCAATAGCGCTTTACGGCATCTGTAATCTCCGTTCCTGGAACATCAATCTTCTGACCAACCGTCAGTCCAGAGAGTCCTGTGAGCACATAGTCCTCGTAGCCCTCAACACCAGAAACGGCAATGCCGCCGATGGTACATGTACGAGGTGTACCCGCATAAGAGATGTCAGGGTTGACAATCTTGTCCTGAGCCTTTAAAGTGAAGAGTGAAGAGTGAAGAGTGAAGAGTGCCACAAACAGCAGCAATCGTTTCATCTTCAGACTTGTCTTCACCTTATTATATATATAAATAATCTTCATTTTTATTTTCCAGCGGTAGCAAATTCTTCACTCTTCACTTTTCATTCTTCACTTCTTCTTCCACCTGTGCCTCGGTCTTGCCGAAACGACGCTGACGACCCTGATAGTCGGCAATGGCCTTATGCAGAGCCTCCTCATTGAAGTCGGGCCAGTAGGTGTCGCAGAAATAGAACTCCGAATAGGCACACTGCCACAGCAGGTAGTTGGAGATGCGGAGCTCACCGCCTGTACGGATGAGCAGTTCTGGGTCGGGCATGAAGTTCGTCCACAGGTGGTCGTTGATGGTCTGTTCTGTGATATCCTCCGGCTTCAGCTGTCCATTCTTTACTTCCTCTGCTATCAGGCGTGTGGCGCGAGTCAGTTCGAGTTTCGACGAATAGCTCATGGCCACCACCATCGTCATACCATCGTTGCCCTTGGTGAGATCCTCCATATAGCGGATCTTGTCCTGCACACTCTGGGGCAGACGTTCGCGATCGCCAATCAATGTGAACTTCACGTTGTTGTCGGTGAACAACTCCATCTCGATGAAGCTGAGCACCAGACCCATCAGTGCCTCGATCTCATAGGCAGGACGGTTCCAGTTCTCTGTCGAGAAGGTATATAGCGTCAGATACTTCACGCCCAGTCGCGCGCACTCTGCGGTAATTTTCTTAACGGTGTCCAGACCAGCCTTGTGTCCAAAGGTACGGTCCAGTCCACGATCCGTTGCCCAACGTCCGTTGCCGTCCATGATGATGGCAATGTGCTGGGGGATGCGGTTCATGTCGAGTTCTGTATTCATATCTTAATATCTGTCGTTGTTACACGTTTTACATTTTGCCCAAAGATCATAAGTGAGGGCCAGTTGGATGACGCTGAAGCAATCGGTATTCTTAAATATGCCGCTGCTCTCGATGCCATAGGGGTCTTTCACGTCGTCGAGGTAGTCACTCATGGTGAAGTGCATTCTCCACTCAGCGGAGAGATTCAGACGGTCTCCAATCTTATATTTCAGTCCTGCACCTAAGGGCAGATTGGCGGTCATGCCGCTCTTTGTGCCTCCGTAGCTGGTTACCCCCAGTCCCAGGGTGATGAAGGGTGTTAGTCTGCGTGCACCACGATACTCACGGCCTGTACCATAAGCCCAGAAGTTGTACTCGTAGCGGGCTCCGATGTCCATCACGTTCTTGTCGAACTCATATGGCCCTTCCGGATACCAGGTGCTCTCGTTGGCAGAGGTTCCCTTTAGCTTGCCAAAGCCGATGGAGAGTCCTACTGACATTCTGGGGTTCATCCGGTATTTCGCCAGGATTGTTCCCCACGGCTGCATCTCCTTGGTCAGATTGCCGTTGAAGTCTCCCAGATAGGTTACCATTCCTGCTCCAGCACCAAGTTCCAGTTTGTATTCCGGATCTTCCTGTGCACACAATTCCATTGCGGCCAGAAGCAGAGGGAGTATCAGGAGCTTTCTCATGGACGGCCTCTGTTCATTCTGTCATCTTACCATACCAGATGGTGCCAGCCTCTCCGCTTTCCTGTAACCAGATGTCGCCCTCTCCCTTGGTGGAGACCTTGGCGATGTTGCTTATGGGCAACTTCAGGTTGGAGTTGGTCTTCCAAGTGATACCTTGGTCGCGGCTTTGGTAGACGGTACCGTCGGCAGCAATAGCCAGTACGCTGTTGTCCGTATAGGGCAGTAACCAGTAGTACTGTCCTTTGGGGAGGTAATAGGGATTGCTGTCGCTGAGCGGCATATAGGTCCAACTGCTGACCAGAACGTCGCTGATAACCTTACGCCATACGACTGCAGACTGTTGGAGATCGTTGTCGCCTACGAGCAGAGCATAGGTCGTGCCGTTGCTCTGACTCCAGCAGGCAAAACTAGCATTGCGCTGTGGAAGTAGTTTCGCGTCAGTGTCGAGGGTCTCAACGGTCTGTGTTGCCCACTCATCGTTGCTGGCATTGATGCCGTCACCAGCGTCGTTAAGCTTAAAGGCCCATCCTGCAGAGGGGGTGACAGGCATTTCAGTGCCTGCAGGCATCTGTTTCCACTGCATCGAACTGCTCCCGTCACCACTCATCTTGATGTCGACGGTGTAGGCACGGAATCCAGAACCGTTGGAGGCATATACTCTCAACTCTCTGGTTTTGGAGAAATCGATGGAGTCTGTGGAATTATAGTAGAACAGCGAGTCGCTGATCATACTTTTCAAAACGATACCGCCATTGTTCTTGGCGGCAATGGTTACTAATACACGCGTGAGGTCGCACTCTGAGGGGAGTGGGGTGGTATTGTATATCTTTTGCTGATAATGGTCGATGGTGAATACAGGCAGATTACTGCTGATTGCTGTAACGTATGTGGAATCTTCTCCTGTCGAGGATGTCTTATGAAAAGTCCTATTGACAGATCTGATGGAGAAAGCAGTGATGGCCACATCGTCGTAGGTCATTCCATCGCTATCATCATTGCCGCCCAGACATGAGGTCAGAGTGAGTGCTGTGACCCACATCAGACAAAGCGTAAAAACATATTTTATGTTCATTAAAAATACTTTTTTCTCAATTTGGCTGCAAATTTACGCACATTTCTGCAAAAATGAGCACTTTTCACCTTATAATTAAAGAAAATAAGTCATTATTTGCCCGTTTTTAAGTTAGTTTTGTTTTTTATTCTTGCATTTTTTCATTTTTTCATTAAAAAGTGCGGTATGAATCACTCACTCCGCACTTCTTTCAACGTATGTTGGTATGTATCAATGTAACGATGCTTAAGATCATTGCTACGATGACTGCTCCTAACATAATCGTTGTTTGAAAATCTAATAACATAATCTTTACCTTAAAATGATAACTAAATACCTAATGAATTGAAAAGGTTGGCCGCACCTCACGGTGCAGCCAATCTAAAAATATATATCTTTCACAAAAATTCTCTTGTTGATTAGAGCTTTGGACCAGCAGCGACAAGTGCCTTACCAGCCTCGTTGCCCTCGTACTTCTTGAAGTTCTTGATGAAGCGGGCAGCCAGATCCTCAGCCTTCTTGTTCCACTCAGCAGCGTCAGCGTAAGTGTCGCGAGGATCGAGGATAGCGGGGTTCACGTTGGGCAGTGATGTGGGCACCTCGAAGTCGAAGTATGGGATCTTCTTGGTCTCAGCCTTCAGGATAGCGCCATCCAGGATAGCGTCGATGATACCACGTGTATCGGGGATAGAGATACGCTTGCCGGTACCATTCCAACCAGTGTTGACGAGGTATGCCTTGGCACCGCTCTTCTCCATCTTCTTCACCAGCTCCTCAGCATACTTTGTGGGGTGCAGCTCGAGGAATGCCTGACCGAAGCAAGCAGAGAAAGTAGGAGTAGGCTCAGTAATACCACGCTCTGTACCAGCCAGCTTAGCTGTGAAACCAGAGAGGAAGTAGTACTTGGTCTGCTCAGGAGTCAGGATAGATACTGGGGGCAGTACGCCGAATGCGTCAGCAGAGAGGAAGATAACGTTCTTAGCCTCAGGACCAGCGCTCTTACCATTTACCTTCTGGGCAATCTTCTCAATGTGGTTGATAGGATAGCTTACGCGGGTATTCTCGGTTACGCTCTTGTCAGCGAAGTCGATCTTACCAGCACCGTCAACAGTTACGTTCTCGAGCAGAGCGTCGCGCTTGATAGCACCATAGATGTCAGGCTCGTTCTCCTTAGAGAGGTTGATAACCTTAGCGTAGCAACCACCCTCGAAGTTGAATACACCCTCGTCGTCCCATC